>Ga0316232_1000526_pt1 | contig 57791 bp, 55 predicted proteins | sample TBHtaG_FD_206006 | JGI IMG/M metagenome (GOLD analysis project Ga0316232, IMG submission 206006) | Freshwater microbial communities from Trout Bog Lake, Wisconsin, USA - TBH18025_13 | ecosystem: Environmental > Aquatic > Freshwater > Lake > Hypolimnion/Profundal zone | place: USA: Wisconsin...
ATTGTTTATGGTGCAGGTGAGAAAATCTGCGCGGATCGAGACAGATTTTCCGGTTCCGCCAACCTCGCCATCGGTTCCGTTTGTCCCATCGGTTCCCGCTCCGGCAGGAGTCGCATCCGTGCCATTTGCGCCATAGGGACTGCTCACCGTCCCGTCTGCACCGTTCGAGCCAGCTACAGCGTTAGCCCCAAACGTTCCATTCACCCCGTCCGATCCCGCCGACCCATTTGCGCCATTTCCGTTGATGGTCAGAGATGTGGAATCCGTCCCGGTTCCGATGATGCTCGGGAGATTTGGATTCCAGTCAGCGGCGAGTGTGATCGTGTAATCCCCGACCCCGAGAACCATTCGGTATTTGTTGGAGCCTGACGTCGGCACTGCATTGTAGGCTGCCTGAGCTGTCAAAAACGGCTTGCTCGGATCGCCGATGGCCGCCGTAGAGTCGTTTCCGGAGAGATCGACGAAGACGGTTCGCGTGACGGAGATCACAGAACCGCCTCCGCTTCCACCTATGGCGGCGATAGCCTGCGCAATGCGCAGAGGAGAGAAAGATCGGAGCCCGGCTTCCGTTCCGGCTTCTGCTTCGGCTTGCGTGGCGGTCGAAATGGCTGGCGCGAACGCCGAGGCCGCGTTGGTGGCGGCGCTGCCGAGGCCGGAGATGTTTGTCCAGCTTGTGCCAGGCTGGAGAGCCGAAGTGGCGAGGGTGCCCTGGGCGGCGCTGGCGTAATGGGAGCCTATTGCGTTCGTGATCCCGGCCGCGTTTGTGGCCCAGAACCCCGATGGGGCGACGACCGTTCCGTTGCCGTCCACGACCAGATCGCGACGGACGGTCTGCGCCGTCAGGACCGAGAGGGTTAGTATGGCCGCCACTCCGATCAGCGCGGCGACAAGCGCTTTGCCGCTCCGACATTTGTCCTCTGACTTCTGTTCTTTGAATCCGTTTTTCATAGTTTTGAGCGTTCGATTTGGCCGTCGTTGGTGATCGAGATTGTCCACTGCGATGAGTCCGGGGAGGAGAGTTTGAACGAAGGCATGGCCTCGGTCGGATGCGGTGTGATATCGGTGAGGAGATAGACCGACCTGGCACAGATGATCTGGAACGTCTGCGTGCGGCGAACTTTCCCGTCAAGCGTCCAGATCACTTCGGCCATGAGAATCACCTGTGGAATCTCTCCGGTGAAGAGGGCGAGAAACTCCGAGGATGTGAGATCCAGATTGAAGGTGTATGTGGTGTCCGGATCAGTCGGAGCATCCCAGGCGGCATCGAGCAAAACAGGAACTCCGGAATAAATGCCGTCTGGCTTCGCGGCGAGGATTCCTGTCGCTCCAGTCAACGCTACGCTGGGGACGATCTGCAGCACAAACGTATCGCCTTTGGCATCGAGCTTTTTAATTCCCTGCTTGTCCCCCGGCTGGAGAGTCAGCAGGCCAGATTCATTGTCGAGATAGGTTTTCATAAAACGTGGCGGGTATCGGGTGATGGGTATCGGGTGAAATGTGCGGACGCGCCACGCGCCACCCGCAACCCGTTACTGCCTTTAATTATATTTTTCATGATTCGATTCCGAAAACGGCGCGGAAGATGCAGTCGAGTTGGACCCCCTTTTCATCTTCGAGGAGTTCAAAGCTGGAGACTTCGAGCGGGACGGAAAGCACGCCGCCGGGATTCGATCCCTGCAGCGCCAGACACACGCCCTCTACGACCTCGTAGACATCGACCCCTGTCGAGTTGATCTTGCGGTTTTCGCACACGCGGACGCGGACCTCCGCACGCTCAAAAAAAAGGAATGTCGCGCCAGCCAGCGGTGACACCGGCAGGACCGGCATCACGAAAATGCAGATCGCCAGCGAGTTGATCCGCGCCTCCAGATCGTTGAGGATTTCGCCCCTCCTACGGACCAGGACAGGGACCGACGAAATGTGAGCGGACCCGTCGAGCAGATTCTTCACGTCCTCTGGCATTTTTCCGAGCGCACTCATTTGGTCAGCTCCTGCACGATTGTTTGGCTGAGGGCGTCGCCGTAGTTCTCGGCGCGTTCCTCGACGCCGGTTTCAAACATGCGACGCGCCGGGAATCCCGGATGCCGGACGGTGCGCGAAAAATGGACACCGCTAGCGTTGCCCCAGCGCAGTGCCTTGGCGGTTCTAGCCCGGATCGTATATGGCCCGCAGCCGTATTCGTGGACGGCGGCATATCTGACATTGGTGCCGATGGTGCTCTCAACGGTGCTTCCGGAAATACTGGGCACCGACGCGCGCACCGATCCGCGCAGGCGACTTGTCCTGGCATTAAGAAATGCAGGCCCGGAATTCGTGAGTTTGGTGGCGACTATGTGCCCGACCGTAAGCTGGTTTTGAAACCGCATCGTGCGGGCGAGAGCCGGTCCGATGCTCGTCGGAAGACCGCCGAACTTCCGGATCAGATCCTGCGCTTCATGGGAAAGCTCTATGGCGATCATATCGAAAACCTCCGATAAGAGTTGAGCACGTTGCGGACGCTGAGCAGGAGATCATCGGTCGTCGCTGCGAATCCCTGATCCTGAGTCTTGGTGTTCTCGAACCCGGCTTTCGCACGCTCGATGATCGAGCGGCGCTCCCAGAACCACCGGACCTGCATCACCCAGGCGACGCGCAGATCCTCGCGGAGCGGGAATGCGCCAACTGGCATCACGTCCGATCCATCTTCGCTCGTGTCCCACCAGAACCCGCCCGTGTAAGTGATTCGCATGGTGGCCGGAAAATATCCGGCAGGCGTGAAAAATTGGACGAGCCCAGCCTGGGAAATGAAGTTATCCGGCATGTTGGGAATGACTTCCCACCCATCCTGCATGCTGTCGCGGATCTCGAATTTGCTAATCGATTCAATCGGGTATCTTTGGACGACGAGCGAGTAGCGATCGGCGGTCGCTTCCAACGTGTCGTCCACCAGGCGGTTGAAATAGCGGTTGCAGTAAGTTTCAAACATCGCGGCCACGCCGAGTCCGAGTGCCTGGATCGAGGCGTCCCAATCGGGCTTTGCCAGATCCGCCGACAGCAGCAGCTCGCGCTTGAGGGCCTTAAGGTTTGAAAATCCGGCGTTCATTAGAAAAATGCGAAATTAGGAATGCGGAATGACCAGGGAGCCGAGGGCGGCGCGGCGAGCCGGGGTGGTCTCGAAGGTTTCTCCCTTGAGGAAAGTGCGGCCATTTTCCCCCACGGCCTGGTGTGCGACGCGCACGGTGACGACGCCGGAAGATGGGATCGCAGGCGGGGCATCAGCGCCACTTTCGCTGGTCTTGGAGATCATTCGGTTTTTTGGGCTTTTCATAGGACGTATGAGTTTTTTCTCGCTGCTGCACCGGACTTGCAGGCCCGGTGCAGAGTGCGAAAAATCGCTAGTTTCCGGGCTTCTTCGCCGCTGTGACACCCACGCCGGTGAGGGCGTTCGTATTGCCGTTGACGATGCTCGTGAGCTTGAGATAGCCCACGGCACCGGTCGCGACATTCGTGAGAGCCGATACCGCGTTCGTGCCGTTCGCCGTGACCGCGAGAGTCACGCTGGGCGTGGTCTCATAAGTCACGCCATCGACGCTTTTGGCAAAGTTGGCCGTGACGGCATTGGTTGATCCGGCCAGGCTCGTCGCGAAGATCTGAAATGCAACGTTGTTGGATTTCGTCATCGTGATGACGGAGCCAGGTGTGACGGTCGCGCTGCCCGCGATGGCATTTGTGCCCTGCGAGTAAACGGTAACCGGCGAGTATTGCTGCGCGGAGGCGGAACCCGCAAAGGCGAGGACCGCGACCAGCGCTGTGATGATGATGGTTTTTTTCATGGTATTTTATTTGTGAGGGTTTTCCCTCTGGCGCCGCCGCGACCCTGGCGACGCTTGCGCGCCCCAGGGTGTTGCGACTTGTCGGATCACGCCGACGCATCAGGTTTTCTTTCGTTCAGGCGGCGGGCAGGGTGAGCACGGCGAGACCGGCGGCGCGGCGGATCTTGACCCCAGCACGGCCGTAGGCGCGGAAGCTGCGCTGCAGGTAATCCCAGCGGAACTGGTCGCTGGCCTCGAAGGCGAAGTCCTCGCGGACACCGACGACGAGGGCATCGGGATGGAAGCACTACATCGGAGGGCGCACCATCCTCCACCGGATCTGAGCTATGAACAATCCTCTCACCAAAGGAAAATTCTCCTGGCCGTGCGTTGACGTGATCGTCACCAGCCGCGATCTCACGCCTGCTGAAGCTCGCCGCGTCCACGTCCTGCACCTGCGGCTGGCCTCGAAACGCAAAGCCCTGGCGTTCGTCGAGGCCAAGCTCGCCCGCGAGGTCGCGGCGCTAAAAATCAAATGAGCCCGACCATCTACAAGAGGACCATCGACAACGAATATCGCTGCGTGGTCCGCACCGCAGCCGGGCGGCCAGTCCATCGCGGCACGCAATGCCACCACGAGGACAGCGCCCGGCAATATGCAAGCCTCCTGCAGCGCGACGTCGCTCGACGTGCGGAACGTGGAGACATGCTCCCCCCCCCCGCGCTAAAGACCTGCTCCCGTAAAAAACCATGAACGCCACAACACTGATCGAAATGCAGGAATATCACACCAGCAAGGCCGAGGAACTCCGCATGGTATCCAGAGCAGTGCTCATGGAAAACGAGGGACTGGATGAACAGCAGCGACAGGATCTCCTGATGCACGAGCGTTTCGTTTCCGCCGTGGACGAGATCCTGGCCACCAATCCCAAGCCATGAGCCCGAAGCAAAACGACTTTTATTTTACCCTTTGGAATCGTGTCTGCGTCGAGCAGGGCTGGTATCATTTGTCGGCGGCGGAAAAGAGGAGCGAGCGGATGCGCCTCCACCTGCAGGCCGGATGCAAATATGTGGGCGGACCCAAAAACGGTGAACCGAAAAGCTCGAAAGATTTCACGAACGCGGACTTCGACCGCTACAAGGCCGAATGCCAGAAGCTGATCGCCGGACTGCGGCACGGCGGCGATCCGCGCGTCGTGGACGACGGTCAGCGTCGCCGCCTGGTGTGGCGGATCAAAGACGACGCGAAGAAAGCCGGGCTCGACGCGGCCTACATCGCCGAATGCGCCCGCGATCTCCACGTCCTGGGCAACTGGCAGGATCTCGATCTCGACAGCCTCACGAACCTGATGAAGACGATCCATAACCGGGCGGGGAAAAAACTCGGCCGCGATACGCGCAACGTCGATCACAAGCCCTCCCGCCGCCACTACGTGATGGATGCCGTCCCGCGCATGTTCGATCCGCGACCTGTAACAAAACACGTTACAGCCCCCCACAACGCCGACAACGAGCCGTTCTGATGGACTCCGCCGAACTCGCATCGCAGATTGATCTCTGGCTCCGCTCCCAGCCTCGCTGGATCAGCGGAGCGGAGATCTGCGAGCGGTTCGGCATAAACGAGCGCCGCCTGCGGTTCGACAAAGGCCAGCCGGGCCTGCTCTCTTTTAATTGCGTGTCCTGCAGCCAGCGCGGATTCAAACACATCCGACACGTCGAGCTGGATGAGTTTGAAGAGTGCGACGGCACCGACCGCAAGCACAACGTCTCCCGCTATCTCGTGCTTCGCGCCCGCCGCCATGCCTGGAGAAACGAACGCACCGGAAAGCGCCCCGAGTTCCGCGAACTCCACACCGGCCAACTGGTTTTTGTATGAGCCCTGCCACATTCCCGCAGGCAAATATCCGCTTCGGTCCTCCACCGGATCTTGATGGCTCGCAGTGCGGGACGATCCCCGCTCATGTCTGTGAAATCCAGGGCGGAAATCTCGACGGCAGCCAGGCCGTTGTCGTCGCCTGGCTCCCCGATCCGGATGACCTCGCCCGCCTCCAGGCGGGGCACCCGATCTACCTCACCATGCTGGGCGGTCTCGCCCCGCACTTGCTCGCGACGACATTCGATCAGGCCGTTCGGATTTGATTTATGAGCCTGTTCAACGAACTGCTCTGTAGCTCCGACCACGAGGGGTGGAACGAATGGGATATCCCGAAATTGAAATTGAAGGAGATCCAGTTCCTCTGCCAGGCGCTCGGCGCTCCGAAGTCCGGCACGAAAGAAAAGATCTCCATCCGCCTGCTCGCGGTCCGGCAGGTCCGCCTCAAGATTTCAAAATATCCGGCCACCGATGACGGCGTCTACGCCTTGGTCGCTGACTATCCCAAGGAAGCGCTCAAGTGGATGGCCAAGGAAGCCGGGCTGTGGAGATCTGGAAACAAAAAGCAGCTCGCCGTCGTGCTGCTCAACTGGAGGACCCGCGTCCGCGTAGAGGGTCAAAAGTTTCTCGACCAGGCATTCGCCGCCGCCGCCAAAACCCCACGCCAGCTCTGCTTCGATTTATGAAGGCGGATAAAAATCCAGCGGCCATTTTCGCTTTCAAGGCTCCCTGGAGAAGGGGATGGCTCGGCGGAATCGTTAAGAGCGCGGCCAAGGCCGATGCCGCGCGCCGCAACGGCCGCAAGGGAGGCCGTCCGTGCAAAACCCAAGCACCGAGTAACGGCCGCGATCGCATCCAGGTCGAGAAACCCAAGCACACGACCGCGGCGCGGGCCCAGACTTTATGAACACACCACTACCAACCGTATCGAAACCCATCCCCGGCCACATCCTTATCGTTTTGTCCCACGAACGCGCCTACCAGGAATTGAAATGGCCGGGACATGACCACTCCGTGGCCGAGTGGTTGCTCATCATGGAAAAGCTGATGCAGGACGCGCGCCGCGCCTGGGTCACAGGCCATGGAGACAATGAGGCGCTTCACGAGGTCCGGCAGGTCGTCGCGACCGGGATCGCGTGCATGGAGCAATGCGGCGCTCCGATGCGCGGAGAGCCGCTGACCCCAGGGCGGAAACCGTTCGATTTGTTCGCGCCGATCACGGAAGGCGGTGCCGCGTGACTGCCGCAAGCCTATGGACGCATTCAGGAATGTATCTTTCTACCTATCCCGCCCGGACGCGAAAGGGCGTCCTACAAATCCTGGTCCGTGGCCGCTGGATAAAGCCAGGGGCCAATGTTGATCGCATCCTTATTTTCCGGGCTCGGAAAGGCGGTGCCGCGTGAGCGCCGGGTTCACTTTCGAGGAGGCGAGGAAATTGGTGGCGATGGGTATTAAAAACGGAACGATCATCCCACCCAGCCCGAAACCCAAACAAGCTCCTGCCTACATTCCAATGACGACCAGAAAGAAAGGCCGTCGAGCGAGGAAGACGCGCCAATATCTATGGCAGCTAAAACAAATGGATTTTGGATGCTGCATTATTTGCGGCAAGAAGGCCGTGACTAAACACCACTGTGAAAAGCATCGCAGGATTGCCAGTGGGGGATGCGACCCATGGAAGCCTGGCGGACGTGGTCGTCCGCCTTTGAAACCGATTGTTCTGGAACAGAAAGGCGGTGCCGCGTGAATCTCAAAAAATCCCGGATCGCGCTCCTGGTCGATGCGGCGCTTATCCCGATAGCAATACCGCTCTCCCTTGTTCTTTTCGGGACCTCTGGAACATGGCGGCGGTTGAAAAACTCGGTCGTTTATTTTCGGCACTTCTGGAGCAAATCGACATGGACAGGAGGTGCCGCGTGAGCGCTCTCACCGACGAAGACCCGATGCCGTTCGGAAAGCACAAAGGCCAGCGCATGGCCGATGTCCCGGCCAGCTATTTCGCCTGGCTCAAAGATCAAAACTGCCAGCACCCCGGCGTGCGCGGCTACATCGAAAACTCCTGGTCGGCGATCCTCTCCGAGCTGCCCGACCGCATCGAGGATTGACCTGTGGATGTTGAAATTATCGAACTTTCCGACCGCTATTTGGTGGTCGATGCTGAGACCGGAGAAAACATGGAGCCGGACGACACGGGGTTCTCATCATACGATGGAGCCCGCCGATGGGCCGAACGCAACGATCACGATGTTGTGAACTGACCTATGGCTGACTCCGACCTGGTCAAAAACTACCTGCACCGAATCCGGCAGCAATTTTACCCGGACGACGAGAAGGGATTTTTCCAGCAGCGCACGCTGTTGATCCGGGCGATCACACATCCGGCTTACTACCTCGACGAGCGCGGAGTGCGGCTTCCGGAACGCCGCCTTTGCCAGATCCTGGATACGGTCATCCGGGACATCCAGCATTTCGGCGCGACGGCGAAGATCGAGAATTTCTGCCGATACTTCCTGCATACGGTGCAGGAGCACATGAAGCACCAGGGAGACGGATATTATGAGGAGGGGAAATCCCTCCGGTTCATCACTGACACGGCGATGGACAACCTGACAAAAAAGCAGCGGGAAAAACTGCCGGATGCCCAGGATTCCACCTCCTCCCGTCTCGCGGATCTCAACCGCCTCATGCGGGAGACCGCCGTGAAAAAAAAGAAAGTCGCGAAGGCTCCCGCCGCGCAGCTCGACCTTCTATGATTGCGTGGAGGCGCGTCCACGGTGAATCCTGACGGGCCGGGATCTGCGAATTGATCTGGGCCTGTCCCTCCTGCAGCGGCGAGCCATCACCGGAGTCCCTCTGACGCATGAGGACATCGCGGCGTGGGCAGGGTGTTCAAAAAGCAGGATCTGGAGGATCGAGCGCCGAGCGATAGAAAAGGCGAGGACGGCCTGCGTGGAACTCGGGATCAATTTTCCGATATGCTCCGAGAAATGAAAACCGAATCCCTCGGCTACAGAGTCAAACCCGCCGTCACCTGGCCGGGCGGAAAATCTCGCCTCCTCAAATATATCCTTCCCCACGTTCCGGATCACACCTGCTATGTGGAGCCGTTCGCCGGAGGCCTCGCTGTCCTATTGGCGAAACCCAGGTCGAGATTCGAGGTGCTCAACGATATCAACGGGGATCTGGTGACGTTTTACCGATGCGTGCGGTTCCATCCAGAAACTCTGTTGACCGAACTTGAGTTCGTCCTCAATTCACGGCAGGAATTTCACGACTTCGCCGACCAGCCAGGCCTCACGGATATCCAGCGCGCCGCACGGTGGTTTTTCAGGAATCGAAGCTGCTTTCGGGGTGCCGACCTCCGGTCTTTTGGAACGTCTCCGGATCGCGGCGCTTCCTATGGCTCCAGGAGCGCCCGCATGGAGACCATCCGACAACTCAATCTTCGCCTTGATCGTGTCACCGTCGAGAATTTGGACTGGCAAAAATGCCTGGATCTCTATGACCGGAAGGAGACTTTCTTCTTCTGCGATCCTCCCTACACCGGCTGCGATGCCGGGATGTATGCTCCTTGGACAATCGCGGACGTCCAGCGGTTCCGGCAGCGCCTTGATCGGCTCAAAGGAAAGTGGATCGCAACCCTGAACGATACCCCGGCGATCCGGAATATCTTTTTCGACTGCAAAATTACCCCTGTCGAGCGCGCGAAGGGGATCAACCAGGCAAACGGGAAAACCTACAAGGAACTAGTCATTGTTCCTCCGGCGGCAATACGATCTCCCTCGCGCCTCGATTCTTGAGCTTTCGACGGACGGCATTCAGAACCATTTTCCGGAAAAGTCCATCGTGCGGTAGCTCGACATGACTCAAATCGACACTTTTCCCGGTCAGATCTCTTCCCAGGTGTTGAGCCCCGATCCATTTTCCGGCCTCTTCTTGGGCCGCCTCCCAACTCAGGGATCAGTATTCCCGCGCCTCCGGTCGCTGCAAAGGGTGTGCATGCCCCCTTTTATCCCCATGCAAGGCCATTGCAAACCCTCAAAATATACCTCCGTTCATTGTTAAAAGGCCGGATTCGGGCCTTCGTGCCTCAAATCGACACATCGGCGCGGACTCATGCCCCGGAAGCCCACTGATGCCGATAAACACGGTAATTTCGTGCTATATCGGCCTGCTCCACCCTATTTCGGCCTCGCCGCAAATCGCGCGCGCGGACTCAATTGCAGCGTGTGAAGAAAATCGGGCCGGCGGGATTCGAACCCGCGACCTCCTGCACCCGAGGCAGGCGCTCTACCAAGCTGAGCCACGGCCCGATATCACTACGGTATTTCAGCTGCCCGCTTTTCTGCTGGCAACCCGGTTTCCCGCCCGCCGGTCCGCGAGGCGACGAGCACGACACAGACAGCGAAGGAAACGGATCGGCGGAAAAATGGACCCTGCCTTTACCGGAATACTAACTTGTTTGGATTATGCCTTGCCAAAATTCCGCGGCAAGCAAATTCCGCACGGGCGCGCGGCGGCTTCCCCGGCTAGATTTTCCTGGCTGTCTTGTTCAACTCCTTCAGGCAGGCTTTGCACATGGTGGCCGGCGGAGGATGGAGGATGAAGAGCGCCTTGTCGTCGTCGCGCCGCTTGTGCTTTCCGCAGCGGGAAACGAGCTGGCCATCGCTGCTCCGCTCCGCGTAGTAATGCGTCTGCGATTTGGGGGTGTGCTCGAAATCTGTCGCCCACCCCAGGCGTCCTTCGGGAACATAGGTCCGGAAAATGAACTCTTCCTTCGCGCCCAAAAACCCCTGCTTGTAGATCCAGTATTCCTTCTGCCCGCCAGATGTCCGGAACCCGTAGCGGGCTTCCAAAAGCTCCGGCGGCAGCGAGACAAGGAAACGGGCCGGACTGAGGTAGTTTCCATGGACATCCTGAACATAAAAATACCCCTGCGGATGCCTGCAGAGACCTTCCAATTCAGTTTTCAAACTCATACGGAGACAACGCAGTTGTAAATGCGTGGCCCCCGGCGTCAAGAATTCTGTCTCTCCCGTCGCGGGAAGAGCGAGGCCCCGTCCTGGCCGTGGCCGACATGGGCTCACCATGGAGGTTTGCCCTTTCGCCCCGCCTCGCGGGCATTGGCGTCCAGAACGCCCTTGAGCTTTCCGGGGAACCGGTTATCTCAGTGGAAACCACGCGCCGGTTCAAACAAACGAGACGGAAAACGCGCGGTAATCCGGGAATCCACGGAGAACGCACAAATGCCCAAAAAGACGGCCAGCCACTCAGAATCGCCGGTTTCAAAAACGAATGCCCTTGCCGCTTCCGTGGGCCGTGTCGGGCGCGTCCGCACGAAGTTTTTCCACGAGAAGGGGAAACCGTTCCGCATGCGCTGCGGGGCCAGCCTCCGCGGGTTCACGCTGGCCTACGAGACGTATGGGAAGCTGAACGCGGATCGGTCGAACGCGATCCTGGTTTTCCACGCGATGACCGGCAGCCAGCACGCGGCCGGCATCAACACGGACGTCCCCGGCCTCGACGGGCGCTGGACCGACGAGATGCGCGTGGGCTGGTGGGACGACTTCATCGGGCCGGGCAAGGCGCTGGACACGCGGAAGTTTTTTGTCGTCTGCGCCAACTACCTCGGCGGCTGCTACGGCTCGACCGGACCCGCTTCCAAACGCGGCCGCGGCCGCTGGGGGGCGGATTTTCCCGTGATCCGGATGGCGGATATCGTGGACTCGCAAATCCGCCTGCTCGACCACCTGCGCATCAATGTCCTCCATGCGGCGATCGGTGCCTCGATCGGCGGCTACCTCTGCCTGAGCCTTGCGACCAGGCATCCGGATCGCGTGAAGATCGTCATCCCCATGGCAGTCGGGCCGGAGACCACGGTCCTGCAGCGGCTGATGAATTTCGAGCAGATCACGGCGATCGAGCTCGACCCTGCATTTCACGGAGGATCTTATGACCCGAAGTCTCCGCCTCACGACGGCCTCGCGGCCGCGAGGAGGATCGCCCACAAGACATTCGTCTCGCTCGAGGATCTCCACGACCGCGCGCGCGGCGAGGTCAGCTACCACGGCGGCACCCCGCCGTTCGGATGGTACGAGATGAATCATCCGGTGGAATCGTATCTCCTCCATCAGGGCCAGAAATTTGTCTCCCGTTTCGATGCGAACACCTACCTGCGGATTCTCGATGCCTGGCAGTGGTTCGACCTGCCGCAGGAAGCGGGCGCCGATGGCTTCGAGGATCTTTTCTCCCGCTGCAAGGCGCAACGGTTCCTTGTCTTCAGCATCGACTCGGACGCCTCGTTCCCACTGGCTGAACAAGGGCATCTGGTAAAATTTCTCGAGTCCGCCGAGGTCCCGGTCACCTGGATCACCGTCCACTCCGGAAAAGGCCACGACTCGTTCCTCCTCGAACCGGACCTCTTTACCCCGCACATCACGCAGATCCTCGGCTGAACCCCCTTTGGAAGGGGGAAAATGCAGCCCGAAAAATAATTTAAAAAACTTCTTGCGTATTCCGCGATCACCTGTATTGTCTTTCTCGTTCTGGGGGGAACAGCAGGCCGTCGTAACACTCGTTGCGGCGGCCTGCATTTTTTATGGCGCGAACTCTTCATCGACGGAATTCCCTCCGGTCGCTATGATGGCCGCGCATTTGCCACCATGATTTTTCTCGGAATCGACTGCGGAACACAGAGCACGAAGACGATCGCGTTGGACTGGGAAACGGGAGCCGCCCTGGCCTCCGCGCATCAAACCTACGACTTCCTCCCGAACTTGCCTCAAGGCACCATGGAACAGGACCCGGCGGAGTGGGTTTCTGCGGCGGATTCCACCGTGCGCCAGGTGCTCGCCGCGTTGGGCCAGCGCAGATCCGAGGTCCGGGGAATCGGCGTCAGCGGCCAGCAGCACGGGCTCGTCCCGCTCGACCGCAACGGGCGCGTCGTGCGTCCGGCAAAGCTCTGGTGCGACACCTCCACGGCCGCCCAATGCGACGAGATCACGCGGCATTTCGGCGGGGCTGGCGAACTCATCCGGCAGGTCGGAAACGCGATGCTCCCCGGCTATACGGCCCCGAAGATCCTCTGGCTCCGGCAGAACGAGCCGGAGAATTGGAAAACGACGGCGACGGTCATGCTGCCGCACGATTATTTGAATTTCTGGCTCACCGGACGCGCGAGCATGGAATTCGGCGATGCTTCGGGAACCGCTCTCATGGACATCGCCAAGCGCGAGTGGGCAGCGGACGTGGTGGGTTTTATCGCCCCGGATCTCGCGGGCAAACTTCCGCCGCTGCAGCCGTCGTCAAAACCGGCCGGCACGCTGAAGACCGCTCTCGCGAAGGAATGGGGCCTCTGCGCGGATGTCGTCGTCAGCTCGGGCGGCGGGGACAACATGATGGGGGCCATCGGCACCGGCAACATCCAGGACGGAGTCGTGACGGCGAGCCTCGGCACCTCGGGCACGCTCTACGCATTTTCGGAGACTCCGGTGGCAGACCCAAAAGGCGAGGTCGCCGGGTTCTGCGACAGCACCGACCACTGGCTGCCGCTGGTCTGCACCATGAACCTCACGCTTATCACCGAGCATGTCAGAAACCTGTTCTCATGGGATTTTGCGGCCCTGGATGCCGCCTTGGAATCCGTGCCCGCAGGCGCTGACGGACTGCTCATGCTCCCCTACCTCACCGGCGAGCGGACTCCGAACCTGCCGCATGGAACCGGAGTCCTCCACGGGTTGACCATCTCGAATTTCACACCGGCCCACCTCGCCCGCGCGGCGTCCGAGGCCGTGACCGTGGGGCTCGGCTACGGCCTCTCGCGATTTCGCGAACTCGGCGTCCAACCGACGGAAATCCGCCTCACCGGCGGTGGCAGCAACAGCAAAATCTGGCGCGGGATCTGCGCGGATGTCTTCGGGGTTCCCGTGGTCTGCCTGCACAGCGGGGAAGGCGCCGGCCTCGGCGCGGCGGTTCAGGCGGGATGGACATTTGAGGGAAGCGCGAACCTCCCGGAGATCTGCTCGATAATTGTCAGGCTCGATGAGGCCACACGTGTCGAGCCTGATACAAAGAATACCGATCGCTACACCGCCCTGCTTGAAAAGACGCTCCTCCTCCGCGAGACACTCCACGAAAGGGACCTTTTGTAATGCGCATCGTCCTTGCAGCAACCGGAGCCAGCGGCACCATCTATTTGCAGCGGCTCATGGATTATCTCTCGGGTCCGGAGCACGAGTTGCACCTGGTGCTCACCCCGTATGCCAAGCAGGTGGTCCAGGAGGAATCCGGGGGATTGCGCCTCCCGCCGAATGTCACCGAGCATTCCGACAAGAGCATGAACTCGCCGTTTGCCAGCGGCTCCGCGATCTTCGACGCGATGGTGGTCTGCCCGTGCTCGATGGGAACGCTCGGACGGATCGCGGCCGGCACCAGCGAGACCCTCATCCTGCGGGCCGCCGATGTTTTTTTGAAAGAGCGACGCAAGCTCATCCTCGTGCCGCGCGAAACTCCCTGGAGCCTGATCCATGCGAGAAATGCTGTCACGGTCATCGAAGCCGGCGCGATCCTGCTCCCCGCCATGCCCTCGTTTTATAGCCGGCCAAAAACGTTCGAGGAACTCGCCGACACCGTCGTCTGGCGGATCTTGGACCAGATCGGCATCCATGCCCCGAATGCCTGCAGGTGGCAGGAGGGCGGCGCGGAAACACCCTGATTTTCATGAAAACCATCCTCCTTGCCATCTCTCTCTGCCTTGCTGCCTGCGCATCCCGCCACGATCTCGCCGACTGGACCCCTCCGGTTCAACACTCCCGCGCCTCGTTTCTCTGGAAGCACCGCGGCGGCAGCCTTGCCGGGGAGGCCGACATCACGAACGACGTGCGCGGCGACGTGGTGATCCGGCTCACCAAGGATCTTCCCAAGCCGCTCCTCGAGATCACCTCGATGACCGATGGACGGTTCGCTGCCGATGGCCCGCTCGCCGGCGGCGGCTGGTCGGGTGACGCATCCCGCGCTCCGGCGCGCTTCAGCCTTTGGACCTCCCTTGCGGCCGCATGGCGGGGGGCCCACCCGGCACGCGACGGACGCCAGGAAGTCCGCACCGACACCTGCCGGGCCGCGGTTTGGAAGGAAGCCGGACGGATCCGGGAACTCAGTGTGAGTTCCGACGACAACAAAGAAGACATCCGACTCGTTTTCCGCTGATACACACTTGACGGAATGGGCCATCACGGGCTTATTGACGCGAATTTCCAGCCATGAACCGCCTGCCTTCCACCCTTCTCGTCCTTGGTCTTGCTGCTCTGGCGGGCTGCGCCTCCTACGACACGCGCCTCACCAGCACCGCCACCAAATACCTTGGCCAAGACGGCACGATCATCTCTCGCTCAAGCCAATCGACGCTCGCGGAAAAAAATTCCTACTGGGACGGAGAAGGGGTTTCCGGTGCCCCCTCGATCCTGATCAGCCTCTCTGAGCAGACCGCCTCGTTCTACAAAGGCTCGAAACTCGTCGGCGTCTCGGCGATATCGAGCGGCCGCGAGGGGCGCGAGACCCCCGTGGGAAATTGCAAGGTTCTCGCCAAGGAACCGCACCACGTCTCGAACCTTTTCGGCGATTACGTGGACGCGAACGGCAACGTGCTCGTCAGAAATGTGGACGCGAAAAAGGATCCCAAGCCCCCCGGAGCGATCTTTGCCGGCTCCCCCATGCCGTTCTTCATGCGGCTCACGAACGCGGGGGTCGGCATGCACCAGGGGTTCCTTCCCGGTGTCCCGGACAGCCACGGCTGCATCCGCATGCCGGAAAAAATGGTGAAGATTTACTACGACAACGTCTCGGTCGGAACCCCCGTCCGGATCGTGAATTAATTCTACCCGCTTGACCGCGATCAAGGCTTGCCCGCATTTCTGCTTGTCAGCGAGGATCGTCCGGCGATCCTGACCCGCGCCCGTTTTTCAATCCATCAACCATAGACCATCAACTAACTACCATGTCAGCAACCATCATCACCGCCATCCGCGCCCGCCAAATCCTTGATTCCCGTGGGAATCCCACCGTCGAAGCCGACGTCGAACTCGCCGGAGGAGTCCTCGGCCGGGCCGCCGTTCCCAGCGGAGCCAGCACCGGGGAACACGAAGCCGTCGAACTCCGCGATGGCGACAAGACCCGCTATCTCGGCAAAGGCGTGGCCAAGGCGGTCGCCAATGTCGGCAAGCTCCTCGCCCCGGCGGTCGTCGGGCTCGACGCCCTCGACCAGATCGGCCTCGACAAAACGATGCTCGCCGTCGATGGCACGCCGACAAAAAAGAAGGTCGGCGCGAATGCGATCCTCGCCGTCTCCCTCGCCGCCGCCAAAGCCGCCGCCGCGCAGGTCGGTGTCCCGCTCTACAAATACCTGGGCGGGCCGAACGCCAAGGTCCTCCCCGTCCCGATGATGAACATCGTCAACGGCGGCGCCCACAGCGACGCGCCGATCGACTTCCAGGAATTCATGATCGTCCCGAAAGATTTCCCGACTTTCTCGGAAGCCCTCCGCGCCGGGACCGAAATCTTCCACGCGCTCAAAGGCGAGCTGAAGAAGCGCGGCCTCTCGACCGCGATCGGCGACGAGGGCGGGTTCGCCCCGGCCTTCACATCCGCCGAGGACGCCCTCAACACGATCGCCAACGCGGTCAAGGTCGCCGGATACAAATTCGGCAAGAATGTCTTCATCGCCCTCGACGCCGCATCGAGCGAGTTCTACGACGCCGCCAAGAAATCCTACATCTTCAAGAAATCCGACGGCGCGAAGCGCACCGACGATCAGCTCGTGGATTACTACAAGCAGCTCGTCGCGAAGTACCCGATCATCTCGATCGAAGACGGCTGCGCCGAGAACGACTGGACCGGCTGGAAAAAGCTCACCGACGCGCTCGGCGACAAGATCCAGCTCGTCGGCGACGACCTCTTCGTCACCAATGTCGATTTCCTCCGCAAGGGCATCGACAAAGGCGTGGCCAACTCGATCCTCGTCAAGGTCAACCAGATCGGCTCGCTCACCGAGACGCTCGACGCCATCGAGCTCGCCAAGGAAAACAAATACACGGCGGTCATCAGCCACCGTTCGGGCGAGACCGAGGACACCACGATCTCGGACATCGCGGTCGCCACGAACGCCGGCCAGATCAAGACCGGTTCGCTCTGCCGCACCGACCGGGTCGCCAAATACAACCAGCTCCTCCGCATCGAGGAAGAGCTCGGCAGCGACGCAGTTTACGGCGGCAAGTTCTAAGGCCCGGTAAATCTCATCGCGGCGCGGGGGCAAAATCCCCGCGCCGCTTTTGTTTTGTTGGGGAGCGCACGCGACCTGCGTGCCGTGAATGGCGACCCGCCATTCACCCGTTTTGATGATCGAGTCGGTCGGCGGGTCGCCGACCTCCACACGCGGGTCGCGTGTGCTCCCCGGAATTTCCCGTGTGCGTTGATCGAAGACTTCGGGTAATCTCCTCCCGACGCGTTCGCGCCAGCATCAACCATTCCTTCAAAATTCGTATGCCAGACGACCACGAGAAAATCCGGGAGCTCAGGCGGATCATTGAGGAGCACGACCGCCGCTACTACGCGGACGGCACTTCCGAAGTTTCCGACCACGAATACGACCGGCTCTTCGCCGAACTCGCCGGTCTTGAGAAGCAGCACCCGGAGCTGGTCACGCCGGATTCTCCGACCCAGCGCGTGGGCGGCGCCCCCATGGAAGTCTTTGCCCGTGTCGAGCACCTCCAGCCGATGCTCTCGCTCGAAAAGGTCGATGCCTCGGAGCAGCCGGACAGCAAAACGGAGCCGGACCGCGAAAAACGAAACCGCCAGCAGGACGAAAACACCCTGCCCCGCCTCGTCGAATTCGACAGGACGACCCGGAAAATTCTGAACCGTGATCCCATCGAATACATCATGGAGCCGAAGGTGGACGGCGTTTCGATCGGCGTTCATTACCGGGACGGAAAACTCTCCCTCGGCGTGACGCGGGGCGACGGGCGATTCGGGGACGACATCACCGCAAACATACGCACCATCCGCGGCATCCCGCTCCGCCTGGAAACGGAAAATCCGCCGGCGTTCCTGGAGGTTCGCGGGGAGGCTTACATTTCCACAAATGATTTCGAGAAGCTCAACGCCGGGCTCGAAAGCGCGGGCGAAAAGACGTTTCCGAACGCGCGCAACGCAACCGCGGGAACGCTCAAGCAACTCGACCCGCGCCTCGTCGCCCGCCGTCCGATCAGCGCCGTGTTCTACGCTATTGGAGCCTGCGAGGGGATTGCCTTTGCCACGCACGCGGAGATGCTGGAAGCCCTCGCCGCGTTCGGTCTGCCCACGCAGCGCCGCTGGTGGCTGTGCGAGGACATCAACGAGGTTCTCTCCCGATACCGCGAGGAAGTCGTCTGCAACTACGACGAGCCGCGCGACCTGCGAACCCAGTTGCCCTATGAAATCGACGGCATCGTGCTCAAGGTCAACAGCCTTGCCGACGCGGCCCGCATTCCGCCAAAAACCCGCTCCCCCGGCTACGCCATCGTCCACAAGCCGGTCCCGTGGATCACTCCCGCCGAAACCGTCCTGCGCCACATCACGATCCAGGTCGGGCGCACGGGCGTGCTGACTCCCGTGGCGGAACTCGACCCCGTCTCGATCCAGGGATCAACCGTCGCCCGCGCCACTCTTCACAACGAATCGGAGATCCGGAGAAAGGATATCCGCATCGGCGACACTGTCGTGGTCCGCAAAGCCGGAATGGTCATCCCTGAAGTCCTCGAGGCCGTCAAATCCAAGCGCCCGGAGAATGCAAAGCCGTTTGATCTTCTCGCCTTCACCGGCGGAAAATGCCCGGTGTGCAGAGGACCGATCGCGAAAGAAAAGGTTGCCGGCGGTGAAGAAGAAGTCGCCTGGCGCTGCCAGAATGTCGCTGGCTGCCCGGCCCAACTCACCCGCCGCCTCGAATATTTCGCCCAGCGCAAAGCCCTCGATATCGAGTCCCTCGGCGGAATCGTCGCCGAAAAACTCGTCGAACGCGGCCTCGTGAAAGAACCGCTCGACCTCTTCGATCTCACCACAGACCAACTCGCCACCCTCAATATCGGCACCGACGAAGAACCTCGCATCTTCGGCGCGAAACATGCCGCCAAAGTCATCGAGGCTCTGAACCGCGCCCGCACCCTCCCGCTCCACAGGTGGATACTTGCGCTGGCGATTCCTGAGGTCGGAGAGACCATGTCATTTGAAATCGGACGCCTTCATAAAACCATGAATGAAGTCGCTGGGTCGCCGTTGCTTTACGGGATCAAAAAACTGGGGTGTTTTTATGATCGGCTTCAAAAAATATCCCCGTATCTGCGTGTCGCCCTTCCGAAAGATGAGGCTGACAGGGAAGATCGAAAGAGGGAATTCGAGATGCTCAAACAGAAGATCAAGGATTTAGGGGACCAGATGTGCGAACTAGGCGCGGCCGAACGCAGCGCCAAGTGGAAGGCCCTGCTGAGCAAGCCCAAACCCACTACCGCCATTCCCGAATATCTCCCTCGAGTCGATTACTTGGCCGCTGAGAGTATTGTGAACTTCTTTGCATCAGACATCGGGAAGCGCTTGTTGGATCGCTTTGCTCGACTGGGGATAACTTCGAGCAACGCTCTGTCTCATGATTCCACAAACCTCTCGGCCGGCATGAACGGGAAAACTTTTGTCCTGACCGGGAGTCTGCCTACGCTTTCCAGGGACCAGGCCTCCGAGCTTATCCGTAACGCCGGAGGAAGCGTGACCGGTTCGGTCAGCAAGAACACCGATTTTCTGCTCGCGGGTGAAAGCGCCGGATCGAAGCTCGACAAGGCACGCGAGTTAAATGTCCGGGTGATATCAGAAAAAGAGTTGTTGGAGCTTCTCGGAAATAGTCCGGCTTCGAAACCAGAGGCAGCACAAGGTTCATTGTTTGAATAGCCGTCACGCCGAGGGTGGCGGGAGTTCGGGAGGGGGAGTCTTTTTTCCGAGGCGGGGGAGGAGGGAGCGGAAGATCCGGCGGGTTTCATTGATCGGGGATTCCTCGATGAAGTAGGCGATGGCGGCCTTGCCGATAGCATACGTCCCAGCCCCGGCGATGAACCCCGAGACGGCATTCCCCCAGATCGGCACGATCCTCACGACCGCCCGGGCCCCCTCGCGCAGGGCGAGCCCGGCGCCGATGTTGAGGCCGAGAGCCCCGAGAAATTCCGCCACGAGACGCGCGCTGAACGGCCGCCCGGTCGTGTGGATGATCATCCCGACCATGAGCGTCTGCAGCGTGGTAAGGACCGGCATATCCGCGAACGGGATCGGCTGGACTCCGATGACCCCGCAGACCGCGCTGAAGGACTTCAGCAGAGAGCCGGCGATGTGTGCCTGGGCGCGGCGGGCGTTCGTCAGGCGGGCGAATTCGAGTTGGGCCGGGAGCGGGAGCGCCGCGCACACCGCCTCGACGCAGGCGGGATCGTCCGAAGAAAGAACGCGTGGCACCCGGCGGGCGAGCGTTTGCTCAGCCGCCAGCATGGCCTGCAGCCGGAACGCGCTTCCCGAAGAAAGCGCGATGACGGGGGCTTCGACGAGGGCGCAGCGGGAGACGGCGGTTTTCCAGTCCTTGTCCCGGGCGTCAGGACTTTCGAGGAAGAGAACGACATCCGGGCGCAGCCGGTCCAGGCCGGTTTGCACATGCTCCTGCGGCACATCCTGCCGCGCGTCCAGGATCTGGATTTCGCCGCGCGCGGAGATGCGATACGAACGCCATCCGTTGTCGCTGCCTCCGGTTTCAAGGTCGACCGCGCCGAGGGATGCGAGGATTTCCTGGGCTGTGCCGGCAGGATTGCCGACCAGCATGACGCGGGGCGGGCGCTGCTCGAGGAACAACTGGCGGATCGGAGTCAGCTCGCGCAGGATCGGCTTTTGCAGCCCGCCGGGAAGCTTTTCCACGAGTCCCGTCAGCCGGTCGTAAACAGTCAGCAGGGCGTCGCGTTTCACAGTGCATCCCCCGGAACAGGTTCGTTTGCCATGTCGCAGACTTTTCACCAACCTTCCCCGCCGCGCAAGCCTTCAGCAGCGCCGTGACTATCCGCGCTTGCGGCGGGAGGGTTTCGGGTAGGATCCCCGGCCGCGCGGCTCGATCTTGCCGGTCCCGCTTTTCAGCTCGGCGATTTGATCGCGGAGGAGTGCGGCGCGCTCGTATTCGAGGTTCGCGGCGGCCGTGGCCATGTCGCGTTCCAGCTCGCGCACGAGCTCGTGCAGGTCGAAACTCGCGGCGTCTTCACGGACGATGCTCTGTTCGAGCTCACGGCCTTTGATGATCACGTGGAGGCTTTCCTGGACCGCCCGCTGGACGCTCTTGGGCGTGATGTGGTGCTTTTTGTTGTAGGCCTCCTGACGGCTGCGCCGGTAGTCGCACACATCGAGCAGCGCCTGCATGCTGCCGGTGACGGTGTCCGCGAAGAGCACGACCTCGCCGTTGATGTGCCGCGCGGCGCGCCCGGCGGTCTGGATCAGGCTCGTCTGGCTGCGGAGGTAGCCCTCCTTGTCGGCGTCCAGGATGCACACGAGCGAGACCTCGGGAAGATCGAGTCCCTCGCGCAGGAGATTGATCCCCACCAGGACGTCACACTCGCCGGCGCGGAGCCCTCGAAGGATTTCGACGCGCTCGATCGTGTCGATGTCGCTGTGCAGGTAGCGGACCTTGAGCCCGATCTCGCGGAGATAATCGGCGAGGTCCTCGGCGGTGCGCTTGGTCAGCGTCGTCACAAGCACCCGCTCGCCTTTTTCGATCCGCGCCCGGCAGAGCTCGATCGTCGCGTCGATCTGACCCTTGAGCGGGCGGACCGTGATTTTCGGATCCAGGAGCCCGGTGGGGCGGATGATCTGCTCGGCCACGAGCGGGGATCCGGGGGTGTGGACGTCGAGCGGCGGCTCAGGGGCGTCGATATCGGCTGGCCGCTTCCCTTGGAATGGGGGTGGCCGGATGGCTCCCAGCACCTTTTCCGGGTTGGCGATCCACGAGGAATTTCCCGCGACGCTGTTGCGGATCTCGAACGGCCCCGGCGTCGCGCTCACGTAGATGATCTGGTTCGTCACCTCCATGAACTCCTCGAAATTGAGCGGCCGGTTGTCCAGCGCGCTCGGCAGGCGGAAGCCGTAGTTGACGAGGACAGATTTTCTCGAGCGGTCGCCCGCGAACATCCCGCCGATCTGCGGGACCGTGGCATGCGACTCGTCGATCACGAGCAGCGTGTCCTTCGGCAGGAAGTCCATCAGGGTATATGGCCGGGACCCCGGCGGACGCCCGGTGAGGTGCCGGGAATAATTTTCGATGCCGCTGCAATACCCCATCTCCTGCATCATCTCGAGGTCGAACTCGGTGCGCATCTTGATCCGCTGCGCCTCGATGAATTTGCTGTCGCGCTCGAACCCGACCACCCGCGCCTCCATTTCTTTCCGGATGTCCCCCATCGCGCGGTTGAGCTTGTCATACGGCGTCACGAACTGCTTGGCGGGAAAAAGCGTGAATGTCGCGAGCGTGGCGTCCACGTGGCCGGTGAGCGGGTCGAACCGGCTGATCCTCTCGATCTCGTCGCCGAAAAACTCAACGCGCACCGCCTCGTCATCGCTCTGGGCGGGATGGACCTCGACGACATCGCCGCGGACGCGAAATTTTCCGCGCGCAAACGCGATGTCGTTCCGCTCGTAGAGCATGTCCACCAGCTTCGACAGCAGCGCCTCGCGCGTCATCGCCTGCCCGGGCCGGAGGGTGACGAGCATCTGCAGGAAGTCCTCCGGCGAGGCGAGGCCGTAAATGCACGAGACGCTGGCCACGACGATCGTGTCGCGTCGCGTGAGGAGCGAGCTGACCGCCGACAGCCGGAGCCGCTCGATCTCCTCGTTGATCGAGGAGTCTTTTTCGATGAACGTGTCCGTGCGCGGAAGATACGCCTCCGGCTGGTAGTAGTCGAAATAGCTGACAAAATATTCCACGGCATTGCGCGGGAAGAACTGCTTGAACTCGCTGTAGAGCTGGGCGGCGAGCGTCTTGTTGTGCGACATGATCAGCGTTGGCCGGTCCACGTCGCGAATGACGTTCGCCACGGTGAACGTTTTTCCCGAACCGGTGACGCCGAGGAGCGTCTGGTGCCGGTTCCCCGCCAGCAGCGACCTTGTCAGGCCCTCGATCGCGCGGCCCTGGTCCCCTTCCGGCTTGTAATGGGACGCCAGCTCGAACCCCGACGCCCCGCTCATGCCACCCGGTGCCGGATCTGGCCCCGCAATATCAGGTAGAGAACAAAAAAGAGCCCCAGCGTCGAGCCAACGAGGGCGATGGAATTGAACCAAAGGATTGTGCAGCGGATGCCGAGGTATTCTTTTATCGGGCCAAAAAAGACGTTGAGATGGCGGTTTTCCCGGTAGTCGCTCTGCTCCATTTCGGCTTTGGAAATGAGGTCCGTGACCTTCTGGTTCACATAGAGCTGTTCGGCCGTGACCCCGCCCCCGGATCCTTTGAATGCGGAGCGCTTGAAAGGCGCTCCCCCGATGACCGCATCGATCTTGCGGAACTCAGCATCCAGGGTTCTCGCGTCCGAGGCCTCGAGCCCCGAGAGGACGGCGAGCGTGTCCTTAAGGTCCTCGAGCCGGTCTTCCTGCGCGGGGGTCGGATGTTTTTCCGTCACGAGACGGTTGATCTGGGACTGGATCGTTTCCTGCCGTCGGGTGAGAGGGTTCAGCTTCGCCTGCGCGAAGACAAGCGCCTCGTAGGACCACCGGGTCGGCATAAACTCGCAGATCAGCGGCACCATCAGGTCGCTCCGGGCCGGCATCGCGCTGTCCGGGTGCTTGTTCACCCACTGCTGGATCGTGTAAACAAAGTCGAGGTTCCGGTTCATCTCCTCGTATTTGATCAGCGCGCCGCTCAGGATGATCTGGGGAATCAGGACGACGGGGATGATCAGGATGCCGGTCTTGCTCTCGGCCACCAGCGACGAGATGACCAACCCGATCGCCACACCGCTTCCGGTGGTCAGGAACATCGCAATGAACACGATCCAGAAGCCTCCCCGGAGCGCCAGGAGCCAGTTGCCGATCCAGGCGAAGAGCGCGCACTGGATGACGGCGAACGCCGCGAGGGTGAGCGCCTTCGCCAGCACGTAGTAGATCAGGCGCACATCGAGGTTTCTCTCCCGCATGAGGACCGGGCGGTCCCGGATAATGTCGTCCACGCTGTTGGTGAGGCCGAGGAACATCGCCACCACCAGTGCCAGGAACAAGTAGGTCGGGATGTGGAACGCCGACGCGAAGTCATACACGTCGCTCTCCGAGTATCGCAGGACCGTGCCGGTGAGCAGCGCGAGCAGCGGCGCCTCCAGGATCGTCGTCAGCAGGTTCGCGGGATTGCGCAGCTTGCTGATGAAGGCCCGCTGGAGCAGGACGAGGAACTGGTGCCACTCCTCCCGGGGGCGGATCGGCTCGCGGCGACGCGCGGGTGCCTGCGGGGGCGGCGCGGCCTCGCGCGGCGCGGAAGGCTGCTGCACGTCCTTCATCAGCCGGTAGGCCTCGTATTTGTCGCGCCAGTAGTCCGGCGAGAACCTCCGAGCGGGAACAAGCTGGCCGCGGTTGTTCTCCTCGAAAATGATGTCGCCGCCGAGGTCGCGCAGCGGGGTTTCGAGCACGTCGAAAATAAACTCCGGGCGCGTCGTGCCGCAGGCCTCGCAGGCACCCAGCTCGGTCCCGAAATGCTGCTGGTGCTCGGCCTCGGCAAAATATTTCAGCATCTCCTGCGGGGTGCCGAAGAACACGAGCTTCCCGCCCCGGTCCAGCAGGACCGCCTTGTGGAACATCTGGAAGATTTTCGACGTCGGCTGGTGGATCGTCACCAGCACGATCTTGTTGTGCGACATCCCGCGGATGATCTCGATGACGTGCTCGGAATCCTTCGAGGAAAGCCCGCTCGTCGGCTCGTCGAAAAGGAAAACGTCCGCCGAGCTGACCATGTCGAGTCCGATGTTCAGGCGCTTGCGCTCGCCGCCGCTCAGGGTCTTTTTGTGGGTGCTTCCGACCACGAAGTTCCGGCGCTCGTTGAGGCCGAGCTCGGCGAGCTTGCCGTCGATCCGGCGGAGGCGTTCCCGGCGCGAGAGGTGGGGCGCGCGGATCGCGGCGGCGAAGTTCAGGTTTTCCTCGATCGTGAGGTGCTCGTCGAACGCGTCGTATTGGGGGACGTAGGTGACGTATTTCCGCAGCGCGTCGTAGTTGGTGTAGAGCGAGCGGTTGTTGAAGAGGACGTCGCCCTGGTTCGGCGGAAACTGCCCGGAGAGCGCCCGCATGAGCGTGCTCTTCCCGCACCCGCTCGCCCCCATCACGCACACCATCTCGCCGCGCTGGACGGAAAACGCGGTCCCGTCGATGGCGACCGTCCCGTTCGGGAAACGGCAGACGAGATCGCGGACCTCGATCGAGCGGATGACATTGCGTTCCTCCTCGATCAGGCGCTCGGTGAAGTTGCAGCGCAGGATCTGGCCGATGTCCACGCGGATCGTGTCCCCGTCGGCCAGCGGCGCGGAATTCCTCACCGGGACCCCGCGAACGAGGATCGGGCGGTCGGACTGCAGCACCTCGAGGCGGCCTTCCCGCCGGTCGTAGTCGCAGGAGATTTTCAGGAGGACATCCCCTCCGGTGCCGGGGGCGAGGAGGATGTCGTCCTCCTCAAGGAGGCCCGGGTTGTTGGAGACGAGGTATTCGTTCTTGGACGTCTTGAGCTGGAACCGGCCGCCGTAGGATCTCGCGCGCCTCCTCAAATCCCCGAGGTCGAGCTCGCTGTCATCGTGGAAAACGATCTTGTCCTCGAGCGTGGCCGAAACCTCGACCCCCTGGTTGAGCCGGACCCCCCGGAGCACGGCAACGACATTTTTCAGCGCCCGCACCTTGACCCGCAGGCCGAACGTCACCTGGAGGCACGAATCCCGCGAGCGGTTCTTTTCCAGCCGCACCTCGTCGGACCCGCTCACCGCCACGAAGATCTCCGGAAGCGTGACGTTCTTCTTCGCGTTGAAATAAAAGACGATGTCCGAGTAGGCGAGAACCTGGTCGTCGATGAGGACGCGCTGGCCGTTGTAGAGCCGGGCAAAGTCCCCGGGCTTGAGCGCCCGCCCCTGCACCACGAGATTCCTCCCGCTGAGGTTCTTCAGAATCACGAGATCCCCGTAGCGGTAGGCGTTGAGCTTCTCTTCCGGGGCAAAATCGACCAGAGCCACATCGGAATGGTCGGGGTGCCCGAAGCTCACCATCTCGAGCGGCGAGGCCCCCGCCTGGTAGATCGCCACGTCCGACTGGTCGTCGGAGTTGAGCTGGTAAACGATGTCGATCGCCTGGGCCGCCATCCCGAGCTGCGACATGAACGAGTAGTAGGCGATCACCTGGTCCTGCTTCAGGCCGGCCTTGGCGATCAGGTCGTAGAGCTGGACGCCGAGAAGGATTTTGCGCTCGTCGCCGAGCCGGTCGGCGAGCTTCTGCGCCATCTCGTTGAGGTCCTGCTTCTCGTGCAGCGCGTCGCGGAAGAGCTGGCGCAGCTCGGAATAGACGGCGTCCGGGTAATCGTAGCGGAGGAAGCCGAGGCCGGAATCGATTTCCTCCTCGAGCAGTTCGCCGTCGGCCTTGGCAAACGTGGCCAGCACCTTGATCAAAGTGGGAAGCAGGTTCGGCCCCTCGGTGACCGTGCGCGGTTTCCTCTGCAGCCTCCGGAAGAGATGCCGGGCGGTCGAGCGGACAAGCGAAACCGTGCGCAAAACGCCTTCGATGCGCCGCTGCACACGTCCCGGACCCGCTGATGTCGGCAAGGTTTCCACTAACCGGGCAACCTATCTCGCCCGCCCGGCCAATGCAATCCGCGTGTGCATCCGCGTGTGCGGGCCCCTGATCCGCGCGTCAGCGCACTCAATGGAGGGATGTCGCCCCCGGCATCTGAAAGGATCGGGCTTCCCATGAAACTTCGCTGCCTCGTCGTGGAAGACCAACTCATGTTTCTCGATCTCCTTGTGGCGACTCTCAAAACCGTCCCCCACATCGAGGTCGTGGCCACGGCCACCAGCGTCCAAGAGGGCCTGCTGGCCGTGGAACGCCACAAGCCGGACCTGGGCATCTTCGACCTGGTCCTCCCCGGCGGAGATGGCCTGCAGCTCGCCCCAAAGGCGATCAAGCTGGTGCCGGAGATCGAGTGCATTCTCCTGACCGCGCAGCCCGGCCAGGTCGAGTGGAGCGAGGATCTGGGGAAATGCTTTCGCGTGATCGTGGACAAGGTGCGCGCGTTTGACGTGCTGCTTCCCGCCCTCGTGATCCTGACAGCAGCCGGGGGTTTTGTTCTTTTGAGAAGTTAAAAATCTGCCATGATCCATGGACAAACCATCCATGAATGCCCGTTTTATTCCCCTGAACCTGCTTCTCATTATGCTAATATTAGGAACTTGTTATTCGAAGGACACCCCGCCGGTGACGGTGGAGAACCCGCGTGCCGAGTATATCAAGGATCCGATGGGGATCGACCAATGGCCGCCGCGGCTCGGGTGGGAAGTGAGGTCGCCTCAGCGCGGGTGCGCGCAAACGGCCTACGAGATCCAGGCCGCGACCACGCCGGAGAAACTGGCGGACGGCGAATGCGATCTGTGGGATAGCGGAAAGGTGGCATCGGACAATTCGACGCGGGTCGCCTATGCCGGGAAACCGCTCCCCTCGGGCGGCCGCGCATACTGGCGCGCGAGGGTTTGGGATGGCCAGTGCCATGTGAGCGAATACAGCGCACCGGCGTTTTTCGAGATGGGGCTGCTGAAAAACGAAGACTGGCAGGGGCGTTGGATCGGGGCCTCGGAGCTGCCCCTGCTCCCGTTTGCCCCCGGCAACCCCTGGCAGCCCACGCATGGCGAGAACGGAGACGCGCCCGCGAACCCCGCCATCATGTTGCGCACGGAATTCAAGTTGCCGGGAAAGATCAAAAGCGCGCGGGCCTATGTTTGCGGCCTCGGGTATTTCGAGCTCTATCTCAACGGGGTCAGGGTGGGGGATCATGTGCTCGACCCGGGATACACCGATTTTGACAAGCGGGTTCTTTACGTCACCCATGATGTGGCCGCGAATTTGAAAGAAGGCGGCAATGCGGTCGGCGTGGTCCTGGGAGGCGGATGGTATGACATGCCGACCCCCGATATTTGGGACGGGCAAACAGCTCCCTGGCGGCGCTCGCCGAGGGCGTTGGTCCAACTGAATGTGGAAATGGCCGACGGCACCCGGCAGACGATCCAGAGCGACGAGAGCTGGCGCGTCACGACCGGTGGCCCGGTTGTTTTCAACTCCGTGCGGGGCGGCGAGATTTACGACGCCCGCAAGGAACAAAAAGGATGGGACCAGCCGGGATTCCGGGACGAGCAGTGGAAAAAAGCCCTCGTTGTCGAGGCGCCCAAGGGGACGCTCAGCGCCCAATATGGACCGCCGATCAAGGTCATGCAAACCGTCGATCCGGTCAAACTCACCACGCCGCGCCCGGGCGTGTATGTTTTCAACATGGGCCAAAATCTTTCCGGCTGGGTCCGTTTGAAGATCCGGGCCGACGCGGGGACGACGGTCAATATCAAGTATGGCGAACGTCTGAGCCCGGAGGGCCTGGTCATCCAAAACGGCTTGAACCGATTCACCTTCGGACGGTTTCAGACAGACACTTACATTGCGAAGGGCGGCGGCGAAGAAGTCTGGGAGCCCGGGTTTAACTACCATGCCTTCCGCTACGTGGAGGTCACCGGGCTGGCAACGCCTCCGACGCCGGACATGTTGCAGGGCCGGGCGGTCCACAGTTCGGTCGAGCCGGGCGGCTCGTTCTCCTGCTCGAACGAACTCCTCAACCGCGTCCAGGAGGCCTGCCGATCAACGCTGCTGAGCAACATCCACAGCATCCCGACCGATTGCCCCAGCCGCGAGAAACAGGGCTGGACGGCCGACGGCCTCGCGGCGGCCACGGCGGCCGTTTACAATTTCGACATGGTCAACTTCTACCGGAAGTGGCTCGACGACATGCGGGACGCCCAGACGCCCAATCACGGCGGCATGCCTTGCGTGATCCCATGGAACGGCTGGAGCGCGGGCGCGGACAACGGGGCGCCTTCGCCATGGAGCTGCCCGTGCTGGGGCGGCGCGTGCGTGGTCCTCCCGTGGATGCTTTACCAGCAGACGGGCGATATCGGGATTCTGGAAAAGAACTACCAGATGATGAAAGACTACACGATGAGCCTCGAACACCGCTCGAAGGACCATCTCATCACATGGGGAACCGGGGATTGGCTCGAGGTCGGCTCGACCAACTGGCCGAAACGCACGCCCAAACCCCTGACCTCCACCGCATTTTTCTATGACACCGCCCGCATCGTTGCCCGGGCAGCCACGGTGCTCGAAAAAAAGGAAGACGCCGATGCGTTCAACACCCTCGCGGAACAAATTAAGGACGCCTTCAACAAATCATTCTACAACGAAAAATGGGGCGGCTACGGCGAGGACAGCCAGACCGCCAACGCGTTCCCGCTGGCTATCGGGCTGGTCCCTGCCGAACGCGAAAAGGAGGTTCTCGCGAGCCTCGTGAACAATATCGTCGAAACCCGCAAGAACCACATCAGCAGCGGAATCGTCGGCACGCGCTTCGTCATGGATGTCCTCTCCGAGCGGGGACGCACGGACGTGGCCTACGCAATGGCCGCGCAGAAAGATTTCCCGGGATGGGGCAACATGCTCCAGGATGGAAACACGACCTTCACCGAGGAATGGACGGGCAACGATTCCCGCAACCACCCCGCTTTCACAAGCGTGAGCGGATGGTTCTACCGGTCGCTCGCGGGCATCAACATCGACCCCTCCGCGCCGGGGTATAAAAACATCCTCATCAAGCCGGCGGTCGTGGGAGATCTGACTTATGCCAAGGGAAGCATCCAAACCGTTCATGGTCTGGTTACTTCCGAGTGGGAGAAAACAGAGAACGGGATCAAGTTTCACGTGGTGATTCCGGCGAACTCCACGGCCCAATTGACTTTGCCTGCTCCCGAAAAGTCCGAGATCACCGAGAGCGGTCAGCCCGTGAAATCGGCCAATGGAGTCGTCCAAGAACATCGCGACGCCATCCAAGCTGTTTACAAACTCGGATCGGGCGATTACGACTTCGAAGTGCGCGACACCGCGGCGCACTGATCCCCTTTCGCTTTTTTATTTGTGTCAACCTCCCTCCGCCTTCAGCTATAGTCGCCATGATGATTTCCCCGCTTTGCGCCGAACCTGGCACGACAAGTAACGGACCCGATGCCGTCCACCCATTGCGCGAAAAGCTTTCCCTTGACGCGGGGTGGCGGTTCCATCCCGGGGACATCCCCTTTCCTGTAATTAAGGGGCATAACGATTCCTACAACAATGCAAAGGCAGGGCGAGCGGGAGGGGCGGCAGCCTTGGTTTATGACGACACGGGATGGCGCGAAGTCACCCTCCCGCACGACTGGGCGGTCGAGGGGCCGTTCGACAAGGAGGCCAATCTCTCGCAGGGATTTCGCCCCCGAGGATTCGCATGGTATCGCCGTTCGTTCAGGCTCGGCCCCGCCGACAAGGGGAAACATCTGGAGTTGCAGTTCGACGGCATCTCGACCCGCGCCACGGTGTGGCTCAACGGGACGGAAGTGCACCACAACTATTGCGGCTACACGGGCTTCAAAATCGACCTGACGCCGTTTGCGAAATTCGGCGATGAGCTGAACACGATCGCCGTGCGCGTGGACGCCGAGTCGCAGGAGGGCTGGTGGTATGAGGGGGCGGGGATCTACCGCCATACCTGGCTCATCAAGAGCGCTCCCGCGCATCTGGCCACCGACGGAGTCTTTGCCAATCCGGTGAAGCAGCCGGACGGAAAATGGATCGTTCCCGTCGAGGCCACCCTCGGAAATTCCGGGCAAGAACCGGCCGCGGTCCAGGTGGAGACAACGCTCCGCGATGCCTCCGGCAATACCATCGCCCGGGGATCATGCGACGCGCAAGTGGCCCCGCTCGATGAGACCGCCGTCAAATTTTCCATTCCCGTCGATGCGCCGCGCCTCTGGTCGGTGAAAGACCCCGTGCTTTACGAGGTGGAGACCGTCGTGAAGCGCGACGGTGTGACGGTCGATTCCCTCACGACCCATTGCGGGTTCCGGACCATCCGGTTTGACCCCGACCACGGCTTTTTTCTCAACGACGAGCCGCTCAAACTGCAAGGCACGTGCAACCACCAGGACCACGCCGGAGTCGGGGTCGCGGTGCCCGATTCGCTGTGGGACTTCCGCATCCGCAGGCTCAAGGAAATGGGCTCGAACGCCTACCGCTGCGCGCACAATCCGCCCGCCGCCGAGTTCCTCGACGCCTGCGACCGGCTCGGGATGCTGGTGATGGATGAAAACCGGAACTTCAACTGTTCGCCCGATTACATGGCGCAGTTGGAATGGCTGGTCCGCCGCGACCGCAACCACCCGGGCGTGATCCTCTGGTCGGTCTTCAATGAGGAAAGCATGCAGGGGACAGAAACCGGCTACGAAATGGTCCGCCGGATGTCCGCCGCCGTGAAAAAACTCGACACCACCCGCCCGGTCACCGCCGCCATGAGCGGGGGGCACAACACGCCTCTCAATGTCTCCCACGCGGTGGACGTGGTCGGTTTCAATTACTGCCAGAACAGCTACGACGACTTCCACAAGGCGCACCCGGGAAAACCGCTCACCAGTTCGGAGGATACTTCCGCCTTCATGACCCGCGGCGAGTTTGCGACCGACCATTCGCGCAACATCATCGCCTCCTACGATGACGAGCGCGCTCAATGGGGCGCGACGCATCGCGATGCGTGGAAAGCCATCGCCGAGCGCCCCTTCCTGGCGGGCGGCTTCGTCTGGACCGGATTCGACTACCGCGGCGAGCCGACACCTCACGGATGGCCCAGCGCCGGATCCTTCGTCGGCTGCATCGATCTCTGCGGCTTCCCGAAGACGGCATTTTACCTGCACCAGGCCCAGTGGATCAAAGACCGCCCGATCCTCAACATCGTGCCGCACTGGAACTGGCCGGGCAACGAAGGCAAGCCGGTCAAGGTCATGGCCCTCACCAATGCCGAGACCGTCGAGTTGAGCCTGAACGGAAAATCGTTGGGTGAAAAGCCGGTGGACCCCTTCACGATGGTCACCTGGGAAGTTCCCTACGCGCCCGGCCGCCTGGAAGCCGTCGCTAAGAATGCCGGTAAAGAAGTCGCGCGGTGCGCTGTGGAAACCACCGGCGAGCCCGTGGCGTTACAGTTGGCGCCCGACAGAACAACCCTCAAGGGCGACGGGCTCGATGCCATGCCCGTGACGGTGCGGGCAATCGACGCGAAGGGCCGCCCGGTGCCAACCGCCAACCTCGCGGTCGATTTCGAACTCGCCGGCCCCGGCGCTATCATCGGCCTCGGCAACGGGAACCCCAACTCTCACGAACCCGAGAAAGGCAACCGCCGCAGCCTCTTCAACGGTCTCGCGCAGGTGATCCTGCAAAGCCGTTCCGGCGGATCGGGCCCGATGACGCTCAGCGCCTCGGCCCCGAGACTCCAGCCCGCCTCCGCCACGATCGCGGTCGCAGCAGCCCTTGAAACCCCCTCCGTCGCGGCTGCCGCCCCCTCGCTGCAACTGCGGCAATGGCGCATGTCGCCCGCCTCCACGACGAAACCCGACCCCTGCGCGCAGGTCGCCGACAACGACATGAATACCTGGGTGAATGTCACGCCGGGACACCTCGAGAAATTCGGCGGCGGCGCATGGGCCGTCTTCCGCGCGGAAAAATTCCTGCCCTTCGAATCGCAGCGCAAAAATGGCGGAACCATCGTCTTCGAATCGATCGCGGGCAAAGCCGAAATCTGGCTGGACGAAAAACTGGTCGCGACCAAGACCGACAGCGGGCCTTCCCGGCTGACAGCTCCGCTCCCCGCCGCCGATGGCCTCCGCGCCCTGAGCGTGCTCGTCGAGACCGCACCGGGACAACCCGCCGGCTTGGGCGGCCCGGTCAGGGTGCAAGCCAAACCGTGAGCGCATTCGACACCGCAACGGACGGGAACAAGTCGCCGGTTTCGGCGATAAGGCATTGTTCCTTTTTGCCCCTCTGCGATATACATCGCATCAAGTGTCTATAAAAATATTGGCAAGCGCAGCGTCCCTGCTGACAACGATCACGCTGATTTTCGCACAATCACCGAGTTCGACCTCCGGGATCAAACCCGGGCAAACCAGGAACGACACGAAGGGCAAGCCCATCGAGTCCCACATGGGGGGCGTCCTGTTCGACCACGGCGTCTATTACTGGTATGGGACAAACTTTGATGGCCCCACCATCCCCTGCAAGACCGTTCCTGGCCTGATTTTTACGTGGTTCTTTAACCGGGGCATCACGGTTTATCAATCGAAAGACCTGATCCATTGGGATTACGTCAGCACGGTTTTGGCCGATGTCAGCTTTAAGCCCGACAGCCTCCTTCAGCCGCTCAACAACTTGATCCGCCCCAAGATCATCAGGAACGATGTCACGCACCAGTATATCCTGATGGCCGCCCTGACGACTCCCGATTTTGATTCCTTCAACGATGTGGTGGTTGCTGTCAGCGATTCCCCAACGGGGCCGTTCAAGCTTCAGGGCAAGCTGGGCTGGAAAAACACTCCCAATCGATCCGGGCTTTGGGATCGGGTCTGTCCCGACGCGAAAAGCGATTCGCCGACCCGCATCAGGGGCTGGGACATGACGCTGTATAAGGATGACGATGGGAAAGCCTACCTCATTACCGCTCACAACGATGTTTACCTCTATGAATTATCCTCAGATTATCTTGCGGTCACCCAAGTACGGAAGATGGAGGGCGCAGCAGGCGAGGCCCCTGCCTTGTTTAAGGCCGAGGGAACCTATTTTCTGCTGACTTCCGACCTGCGCGGCTGGGCGCCCACCACCAACCATTATTGCACCGCCTCCTCACTGGATGGCCCCTGGACCCCTCGCGGCACCTTCGCCATGGGTCCGAAGGCATCAACCACGTTCGACTCTCAGACGACGTTTGTCCTGCCAGTGGCAGGCAAACCGAACGCCTTCATTTTCATGGGCGACGTTTTTCATGCCTCGTCGGTTCACGACATCCCCGATCTGAGCAAGACCACCCACGTCTGGCTGCCGATCACCTTGGATCTTAAAACCAAGTCGATGCAGGTGATCTGGAAAGACGAGTGGGACTTATCGATCTTTGACGGCCGCTAGGCTACAAGCCATGCAGCTAACAAGCTCCCGCTAAATATCAAACACATGAAGAACAATATCCTCGTCCTCTTCAGAACGAAGGGGATCATCATAAAATCCAGCGTCCCCCTCCTCGCCGCCCTGCTACTGACGCCGCTGGCAGGGGTATTCGCCGCCGAAAAGGGAGGGTTTGCGACCCTCGAAAATCTGCGGTGCGAATACCTTGTGAACCCTTCCGGCCTGGGAGAGAGCGAGCCGCGGCTCTCGTGGTCCATGAGGGATGATTCCGGCGTTCGGGGGGCCACCCAGACGGACTATCAGATCCTTGTGGCCTCTTCTCCGGAGAAGTTGGCGCGGGACGAGGCCGATCTGTGGGACTCGGGACGGGTGCATTCGGAGAAAAGCATTCAGATCATATACGGAGGAAAACCGTTGGAATCGCGCGCCCGCTGTCACTGGAAGGTGCGCGCATGGCTTGGGGACCGGAAGGAAACGTCGTGGAGTGAGCCCGCGTTCTGGACCATGGGCCTGCTGCACGCAGACGACTGGAAATCCGGGTGGCTGCGAGTCGAAGAGCCGGCACCCCAGACGGCGGCGGGCAACAAGTGGATCCGGACGCCGCGCTATCTGCGACGCGACTTCTCCGCGGCGGATCGTCCGGTGCGCGCAACGCTCTACGCGACGGCGCTGGGCCTCTATGAAATGCGGCTCAACGGCCAGCGCGTGGGTGATGCGTTGCTGTCACCCGGGTGGACTTCCTACGATAAGCGCGTGCAGGTGCAGACCTATGACGTAACCCCGCTGGTGCACAAGGGCGCAAACGTTGTCGCGGCGCTGCTTGGCAACGGCTGGTATTGCGGCCGGATCCAGTGCTGGCCGATCGACCTTTGTCTCTATGGCAATGAGCCACACCTTAAGGCGCAATTGGAACTCGAGTTTGCCAACGGCAAACGGCAGATCGTGGCAACCGACGGCGCGTGGCAAGGCAGCACCGACGGGCCACTGCGATTCTCCGGCATCTTTGAAGGCGAGACCTACGACGCCCGCAAGGAAATGGACGGATGGGACAAGCCGGGCTTTAAATCCGACGCGCGGTGGCAACCTGCGACCCTCGATACCGCCGTGAAAACCGGCGCACTGGTTTCGCAACGAGACGAACCGATCCGCGTCACGCAGGAGCTGACGCCAGTGGCGGTGACTGAACCCAAACCGGGCATTTACGTGTTCGATTTCGGCCAGAACATGGTGGGCTGGACGCGACTGATGGTGCAAGGCGAGGCAGGAACCGAACTGGAGCTTTCCTTTGCCGAGCGCGTAAACCCGGACGGCACAGTCTATCGCGAGAACCTCACCACAAGCCCACATGGCGAGCCTCAGGCGCAGATGATCCGCTACATTCTCCGCGGAGGAAAAGAGGAGACCTACGAGCCTCATTTCACCTACATGGGGTTTCAGTATGTCGAAGTCAAAGGGCTTAAACAAAAGCCGAGCCTCTCCCTGCTGACCGGGCGGGTTTTCCATACAGACTTCCGGCGGGCGGGCAGTTTCACCTGTTCCGATCCGCTGGTGAACCGGCTGGCCGAGAACATCCGGTGGTCGCAGCGCGGCAACACGATGGGCGTTCCAACTGACTGCCCACAGCGTTCCGAGCGGTGTGGTTGGGCGGGTGACGCGCAAATCTTCATGCCTACCGCCGTCTATAACTACGACATGGCGGCTTTTCTCAGCAAGTGGCTTGATGACTTATGCGAGGACTCTTTTTTCGAGGGCAAGGGGTTTGCGGACTTCGCGCCCTTTCATCCCTCCTTGTCCACAACCTCCCGATTTGGCAAAAAGATCGCAGCCACGGCGTGGGGCGATGCCGGAATCATTAGCCCCTACATCCTTTACCGGACCTACGGCGATACGCGCGCGATCGAACGGCACTACGCGAACATGAAGAAACATCTGCTGGCTGTTGCGGGTGACGATGCGAACGGGTTCAGAAAGCGGACCGCATGGGGCGACTGGCTAAATGTGGGAGGGGGCATCAATAACGTGGTGTGCGCCCTTGCCTACCAAATCCATCTTGCGGATCTTATGGCTGAGATGGCCGGCGCCATTGGCAAGAACGAGGATGTGGCGGCGTTCCGCACGCTGGCGACAAAGTCCCGCGCCATCTTTGCCTCAGAGTTTATCGCAGCGGACGGCTCCATCAAGGAAAGCAGCCAGACGGGATATGTGCTGGCCTTGACCATGGGGTTGGTGCCGGATGCAATGCGCGAAAAGGTTGCCGGGCGGTTTAAGAATGAGATGGATCGGTTCGGGTATAACGCGACGGGAGTGCTCGGTTCACCTCGCATTCTTTTTGCGCTTCAAGCGGTCGGTCGCGAAGATGAAGCCTACCGCCTGCTACTGAGGCGGGATTATCCTTCTTGGCTCTATTCGGTCACTTTGGGAGCGACGACCTGCTGGGAGCGGTGGGACAGTCTGCGTGGCTGGTGGCCGCCGAATCGGGATCATCTCGACAAGAGCATGAACTCTTTTAACCATTGTTGGATTGGATCCTGCGGCCAGTTTCTGTTTGCCGGGGTTGGCGGCATCACCGCACTGGAGCCGGGATATCGGCGGTTCGAGGTGGCCCCGGTCATTCGAGACGGACTGTATCAGGCATCGGCGTCTTACGACTCTATTTACGGGACCATTGTTTCGAAATGGATGAAACAGGATCGGAAAACCGTGCTGACGGTGACGGTTCCTCCTAACACGCAAGCGGAGATCCGACTGCCGGCCGCAAGTTTAGGGCAGGTGACAGAAGGCGGCCAGCCGCTCGCAAAGGCAGCGGGCCTGGCACTGGCACGCGAAGGAAACGGCGAGGTCCACGTGCAGGCGGCGGCAGGCACTTACGTGTTTGAATGTCAGAACACGAAATGAATCTCGCATGGAAAGACGAGTGGGACTTATCGGTCTTCGACGGCCACTACCATCCCATCTCCATCAGCGAATGCGCGCGGCGCGGCGTCGAGATCGCCAAAAAAGTGCAATCGGCCTAGAATTTCCTCGGCGTGAACCCCGGCATTTCCAGCGTGCTTTTGGCATTTCTCCTCTCAAATGGCGGAAAAACACTGCTGTTTCGCTGGACATCCAACGATGAACCTTATAGCGATCGGGGTCGCTCCCAGAGCCCAATTGATTTCCCAAAATGACAGCGCCCCGTTCCTTTCCACCCTTGCCTCAACCCGCCCGGTCCCGCGGCATCGCGACCTGCGCGCGGACGGTTTTCCTTGTTTGCGCCTTCGCGAGTTCCGCGCTGGCGGAGGTGAAACTGGCCCCGGTTTTCCAGGACCACATGGTGTTGCAGCGCGATATGCCGGTGCCGGTGTGGGGAACGGCAAGACCCGGCGAGAGTGTCAAGGTCAACTTCCAAACGCAGACCCGCGAAACCAAGGCGGACGCGGCAGGGAAGTGGCTGGTCACCCTCGATCCGCTTACGACCAGCGCGCAGGGGCTTGAACTGACCGCCCAGGGCGAGAACACGCTCAAGCTGGCCGATGTGCTGGTGGGCGAAGTCTGGATTTGCTCGGGGCAATCGAACATGGAGTTCGGGCTCAAGGGTGGCAACAACTCGTATGCGGAAGTCGAGAACGCCAACCACCCGTTGATCCGCCTCTTCAACATGAAAGGTGCGACATGGACCGGCAAACCTTACACCAAATATGAGACGGAACGCCTCCTCGGAAACGAGCCATTTTTTACGGCGACCTGGGCCGCCTCCAGCCCCGAGAGCGCCAAGGAGTTCTCCGCGGTCGGCTATTTTTTCGGGCGCGAACTTAACGAAACACAGAAAGTCCCTGTCGGCCTCATCAACAACGCGGTGGGAGGCTCGCCCTCCGAGTCGTGGACCAGCCGCGAGGCGTTGGCCGCCGACCCGCAACTTCGCCCGGTGCTCGACGGCGACTGGCTGGAGATGTTGGGTTACGACTGGTGTCGTTCCACGGCCAGGCAATCGCTGGCTCCGTGGCTGGATGAAGTCGCCATGGCCAAGGCGCAAGGGAGCGCGCTCCCGCCGTTCCCCGGGCACGTTTTTGCCCCCACCTTCCTCTACGAGAAAAATTTGCTGCCGCTCGCGCCGATGGCCTTCCGGGGCGTCATCTGGTATCAGGGCGAATCCAACGACCGCGACGGCTTCGCCTACGCCAAGAAATTCCAGACGATGATCGGATGCTGGCGCAAGCTCTGGGGCCGCGAGTTCCCGTTTTTGTTTGTCCAGTTGCCCGACTTCGGCAAGGACATCCAGGATCGCCCGCGGATCACCTATAACGAACGGAGCTGGGCGCTCGTCCGCGAGTCGCAGCGCGCGGCGCTCGAATTGCCCGCCACCGGCATGGCCGTCACCGTCGGGTTGGGAGAGATTTATAACATCCACCCCACCAACAAGCAGGACGTCGGGCACCGGCTCGCCCTGCTCGCCCGCCAGCAGGTGTATGGCGAGAAAGTCGTGACTAGCCCGATATACCAGTCGCTGAAGATCGACGGCGACCGGATCATCCTGAGCTTCTCGAACGTTGGCGACGGCCTCGTGGCGCAGGAAGGCATCCTGCCCAGCTTCGTCATCGCCGGAGCCGACAAAAAATTCTACCTGGCCGAGGCGGCGATCGAGGGCGAGACCGTTGTGGTGCGCAGCGACAAAGTGCCCGCGCCCGTGGCGGTCCGCTACGGGTGGGCGGCGAACCCGGAGTGCGACCTCTACAACAAACCTGTTGCCCCGGCCCGGATCGGTCTTCCCGCCGCGCCGTTCCGCACCGACGACTGGGCATTGCCGACGAGATTCTGGCGCACCGATCCCGATGACAAGCCGGCGGATTACAACGGCACATTAATCTTGGACAATCCCCAGTGGATCCGGTGGACCTTGCCTAACGGTTCACCGGCACCTTTTTCAAAATGACCATTTAACCCTTTCGTCATCTGGCGACTACCGCCGTTATGATGGCGATCGTGACCTGAAAAATTGGCTGTGATCGGCTTCTGGCTCCACCACGCCAAGTCAATGCTAACCACCATTTTCCAACAGAGATTTCATGAAAACACCCCCATTGCTTGTTCTTGCCACCCTCGCCTTGACGCCATTGCTGGCGCGCGCCGTCGAATCTCAACTTCCCGATCCGCCCGCGCCGTTCCTCGCCGAGTCCGGAAAGAGTGAGGCTCCGGAACTGAAGATCATTAGCGCCGGAGGCGTCGAGCAACCCTCCCTTTGGGTTGGAAACAAACGCATCGGTTTCAGGGAAAAAGGCAATCTCAGCCGTGACCAGCAGGCCGAAATCATGATCGACGGCCATGAGATCATGAGTTTTCAATTTTGTGGTTCCTTTCCTGGCTCGGGCAATTTCGGCTATCCGTTCAAGACCAAGGACGGCACAACCCCAAGAATAACCTGCGACAAGGCAGCAAGCTCCATCACTTACTCCAAGGAGTATCTCCAGGCGAACGGCGAGGCGGCCAAGGGCGTGAAGTGCCAGTTTCATCGTGACGGGAACAACTACTCCTATGTGATGATCCTGCCGCAGCGTTACATCGAGCCGCTGAAGCTTGAGAAAGGCTGGCTTGCCGGCTTCGGGCTCTACATCCACGACAAGGACAAGATCGCATAATCGTCCGTTTGATTCCAAGAGATGGTGTAGATTCCGTTTTCGAGTCCCGCAAATGAACCTGCAGAGCCCGCTCCCTTCCATCAATCCGGCGAATGTTCCAGATGCCCTTGCCTCCCACGAGCGGGCGGAGATCGACGCCTCGACCCGCGGCCCGGTTCTGCTCTTCTTCGGCTCCGCGGTCTTCTGGTTGCTGGTCGGGTCAGTGCTCGGGCTGCTTGCGGCCTGGAAGATGACGCATCCGGGGCTGCTCGACTCGATGGCGTTTTTCACCTTCGGGCGCATCCGTCCCGCGCACCTGAATGCGGTCATTTACGGGTGGGCCTCCCAGGCCGGGATCGGGGCCGGGCTCTGGCTGATGGCGCGGCTCTGCCGGGTCCGCTTGCTGCGATCGAAGCTTCTCGTCAGCGCCGCGGTTTTTTGGAATGTCGGGGTTCTGGTGGGCGTGCTGGGGATCCTTGCGGGCGACGGCCGTTCGATCGAATGGCTCGAGTTTCCCGGCTACGCGACGCCGATCCTCTTCATCTCCTATGCGTGCATCGGCGTGTGGGCGGTGATCATGTTCTGGTATCGGAGGCCGGGGCACGTTTATGTTTCGCAGTGGTATCTGCTGGCCGCGTTCCTGTGGTTTCCGTGGATGTATGCCACGGCGAACATCCTGCTGGTCTGGCAGCCGGCACAGGGCCCGGCGCAGGGGGCGGTGAACTGGTGGTTCGCTCACAACCTCCTCGGCCTCTGGTTCACCCCGATCGGGCTGGCAAGCGCGTATTACATGATCCCGAAAATCCTCGGGTGCCCGCTCTATGGCTACTCACTGAGCATTCTCGGGTTCTGGTCGCTGGCGATTTTTTCCAGTTGGAACGGGATGCACCATTTGATCGGCGGGCCGTTCCCGGCGTGGATGATCAGCGCGAGCGTGGCGGCGAGCGTCCTGATGTTCATTCCGGTCGTGACGGTGGCCATCAACCACCACATGACGATGAGCGGCCACTTCGACGCCTTGAAGTGGAGCCCGACGCTGCGGTTCACGGTTTTCGGGGCGATGACCTACACGGTGGTGAGCCTGCAGGGCGGCTCGATGTCCATCCCCTCGCTCAACGCGGTCACCCACTTCACCGACTACACCATCGGCCACTCGCACCTCGGCATGTATGGGTATTTTTCGATGATGATGTTCGGGGCCATGTATTACATCGTGCCCCGGCTCGTCGGCTGGGAATGGCCGTCGGCGGCGATGGTCCGCTGGCATTTCTGGCTCGTTGCCATCGGGGTCCTGCTGATGGCCGCCTCGCTCACGATCGGCGGGCTGCTGCAAGGGCTGGCCCAATACGACCCGACGGTGTCGTTCCGCAGTTCGCTGGAATACGCGACGCCGTTCCGCGTGGTGCGGGGAATCTCCGGATTTCTGCTGCTCGCGGGGCACCTCGTTTTCGCAACCCTCTTTGTTCGGATGCTCCTCAAAGCCGGGCACCACAGGGAAGGCCCGGCGCTTTTTGCGGTGCCCGCTGCCAAACCGAAAGCCGCCGCATGAACAAGCTCCCTTGGATTTTTGCGGGCGTGCTGCTCACTTTCGCTTCGGCGTGGCTGGGGCTCGTTGTCTATCCCTGCCTCGCGCTCGGGCGCATGCAGCCGGTGCCGGATGAAGACACCGGGGGATATTTCCCGCCATCCTCGTCGGGCCTGGCGGTGGCCGGGCAGCGGGTCTATGCGGCAAACGGATGCCTCTATTGCCACAGCCAGCAGGTGCGGCCGGCCCCGCTTTCGACGGACATCGAGAAAGGCCTCGGACCGCGCCGCACGGTGCCGCGCGATTATCTTCGCGCCCAGCCGGTGTTCCTGGGAACGATGCGCACCGGCCCGGACCTGACGAACATCGGCGCACGCCAACCGGACGCCAACTGGCACCACCGGCATCTCTACGATCCGCGATCGGTCACCGACTGGTCGATCATGCCGTCGTTCCGCTTCCTCTACAAAATGCGGCAAATCCAAGGCCAGCCATCGGATGATGCGGTCAAAGGCCTGACCGGTCCGCTGGCTCCGCCCGCGGGATGGGAGGCGGTTCCCAACGACGAAGCCAAAGCGCTGGTGGCCTACCTTCTCTCGCTGAAGCGAAATTACCCGCTGCCGGAATCTCCGATCACGCCTGCAAAGTAATCCCGTGACCGCTCCCGCACAGCCGCCCGACGAGGGCTTCAGCGAAAAAGAACACGCCAGCGAGATGAATGTTGCCGAGGTCCACGGCTCGATCGTGCGGGAGCGGGCGGATCCCCGGGCCGGCCGCGAACCGGTCCCGCTCTGGCTCCTCGCGATATTTTTCTCCATCATCTTCTGGGCCGGGCTCTATCTCGCCTACAACAGCGGGGGATTCCGCGCCGATGTCTTCGACCCGGCACGCGTCGCCGGTGGAAGCGCAGCTCAGACGGGGCCAGTGGATCCCAAGGTCCTCGGCCGGCGCGTGTTCACCCAGAATTGCATGGTGTGCCACCAGACGACTGGCCTCGGGGTCCCCAGGCAATTTCCTCCGCTGGCCGGAAGCGAGTGGGTGCTTGGCCAGGACTGGCACGGCGACAACCACCTGGTGAAAATCGTCCTCAAGGGGCTCCAGGGACCGATCCAGGTCAAAGGCAACACCTTCAACAATGCCATGCCGACCTGGAGCATGCTCACGGACGAGCAGATTGCGGACGTGCTCACCTACATCCGCTCGGAGTGGGGAAATGCCGCCCCGCCCATTCCGGCGGACTTTGTCAGGGCGATGCGCGAGCAGACCGCCGCCCGCACCGAGCCGTGGTCGCCCAAAGACCTGCAGGCGATCCCCGCGGAAAAAGCGCCCGCAGCAACGGTGCCACCCGGCCCATCGCCGGTCCCGAGCGCCGCAGCCATCACCAGCCAGACATTCAACTGCCGCGTCGTCGAAGCACATTTATCAAGGAGCGCGGGCTTCCAGCCTGCACTCTCCGGCATCCCTGCCGGGGAAATCGAAGCGAACCAGGAAAAAACCGTTCGGCAAGATGCCAAACGGAGCAGGCAGGATGCCCGCGCTCCTGTCTGCCAGCCTGAATGGCGGGGACTTTTCTACCGCATTTTTTAATCGCACCCCGATGTCGCTTCTCCGATGGTGCTTGAGGATCCGGTGGTCTTGCTGCACCATGAAATGTCCATGGGCAAGCGGGTCCTTATTCTTTCGGCATCGGTGGGCTCCGGCCACGTCAAAGCGGCGGATGCGCTGGCGCGCGTGATGCGGGGCCGCCCGGACGTGGAGGAGGTCCTGTCGGATGACTCGCTCGACCACACGAACGTTCTCCACAAGCAGCTTTACTCGACGCTCTATTCCAAGCTGTCCTCGATGCTGCCGGAGTTTTTGGGCTGGTGGTATGAGTCGAGCGACGACCCGTGGGTCTCGGACAAAGGCCGGCTGGCGCTCGACCTCCCGCAAGCGCTGCCGCTGATCAATTTGGTCAAGGAGTTCCGCCCGGACATCATTCTCTGCACGCACTTCATGCCGGCGGGCGTGCTGTCCTGGCTGATCGGCAACGGGAAGCTGGATGCGCGGCTGGGGATTGTCGTGACGGATTTCCACTTCCACGCGTTCTGGATCACGCGGGCGTTCGACTGGTATTTCGTCGCCCAGGAGGAGGATAAAATCCACATGGAGGCGCTCGGCCTGCCGGGCGATCACATCGAGGTGACCGGAATTCCCGTGGAGCCGGAATTCGAAAAGCCGGTGGATGCGGCGGCCGTCTTGCTTCGTCATGGCCTGCGTCCGGATCGGCCGACGCTCCTTGTCGCCGGAGGCACCCTCGGGCTGAGTCCCGCGACTGCCGTGGTGCGACGCCTTCTCCAGCTCGATCTCGATTTCCAGGCCATCGTGGTCTGTGGGAAAAACACCGAGCTCAAGGAGGCCGTGACCCACCTTGTGCGTGACCGCCCCGATGACTTCCGGGTATTTGGCTACACGGCGGAAATGCCGGATTTCATGGGGGCGGCGACGATCCTGTTGAGCAAGCCCGGCGGGATGACAACGGCCGAAGCGCTGGCACGCGGGCTGCCGATGGTGATCCTGGATCCGATCGGGGGACAGGAGGAGCGCAATTCCGATGTCCTTCTCGAAGCGGGTGCCGCCGTCAAATGCACCGAGGTGACGCTGGTCGCCCACAAACTCAAAAAGCTTCTTGAAAATCCCGCCCGCATCCTGGCCATGTCCGAAAATGCCCGCGCGCTCGGACGGCCCTCCGCCGCCCGCGACATCGCCCGCCTGGTTTTGGAATCCCCCGACCGGCCGCACGCGAAGATCTCGAAGCTGCGCGAGAAAGCGCTGCGCAAGCGCATCGCGGCCACCGGCGGCGGATGAGACAAGTGTTCAGTTTTCAGTGGTTCAGTTTGCAGTCAGACACGCACCCGCTGAATCACTGAAAACTGAAAACCGAACACTTTTTGGCATGATCGCATCGGGCAATTCTGAAACCGCAAAAAACCGTGTGCGCGCGCCCGTTTTTCTGGCTGGCGTGGCCACGTCCGGCTACCAGTGCGAGGGGGGATTCAACGGCGACCGGCAGCCCAAAAACAATTGGGCGGCACACGAGCTGGCGGGCAAGGTGGCGCGGACCGGAGCCGCCACGGATTTTTGGAACCGCTACCGGGAGGATTTCGAGCTGTGTCGCGAAATGGGGCTCAACGCGTTCCGCCTGAGCATCGAGTGGGCGCGCGTGCAGCCGGGGGATTCGCTCGCAGCCGGGCCCGCACCGGATTTCGACCTGGACGCAATCGACGCGTATGCGGACCGCATCGCCGCCTGCCGGCTCGCCGGACTCGAACCCGTCGTGACGCTCCACCATTTCACCCACCCGGCCTGGCTGGGGGTTGATGCGTGGCTCCAGGATACGACCCCGGAGCTATTCGAAAATTTTGTCACCCGGACGCTCGACCGCCTGAACGGGCAGTTGTGCGGGCGTTTGGGCCAGGAGCCGGTGTCTTGGTATGTGACCCTCAACGAGCCGAACATGCTCGTTCTGAACACCTACGTGAACCGCCATTTTCCAGGTGGTACGGGCTGGGGGATCCCCACGGGGGTCCGCGCCTACAACCGGCTGCTGGCGGCGCACGTCCGCGCCTACAATGCCATCCACGACCTCTACGAGTTGCGCGGATGGCCGGAGCCGCGCGTGACGATGAACACGTTTTGCAGCGATGTTTACTGGTCCGAGCACCTGCTGCTGGACATGCTCTGCTCGCGCGAAAACCGGATCCCGCACGCCTCGCTGCCGGAGTATTTCGCGTCGCGATCCGAGGCGTTGGGCGCATCTCTGCGAAGCGCCGGACTCATGCTTCGCGGCGATCCGCTGACCTGGGCGGGCCGGGCCGTTCACGGCATCACCAATTTTTTCGCGGGCCGCGCCGCCACCGCCGATTCCTTCGAGTTTTTCCTCTCCGTGGCCGCCCGGTCGAAGCGCGAGCGCGTGCTCGATTTTCTCGGTTTGGATTACTACGACCCGTTTCTGAGCCACATGTTCCGGCCCCCGTCGTTCGGCGACCTGGAATTTCCGAGCGGCAGCCTGCACGGCTACCTGATGAACGGGCTCTCGAGCAAATGGTGGGACTGGCATATCCTCGCCGGCGGCCTCCACGCGTTCTGCTCGCATTACTCCCGGGCGTTTCCGGGGAAAGGAATCCTCATCGCGGAAAACGGGATGGCCCTGCGGTGCAGATCCGACAACCGGCTCTGCGGGGCCAGAAAGGACCGCGTCACGCGCAGCGATTTTCTGGCCGCCCACTTCGGCGAAGTCCGGAGAATGCTGGGCGAGGGCCTCCCGATTCTCGGCTACCTCCACTGGTCGCTTACCGACAACTACGAGTGGGGTTCCTTCACGCCCCGGTTCGGGCTTTTCCGCATCGATTACGCGAACGGGTTGCGCCGGGTCGCGGAAGATCACCTCGGGGACAATCCTTCGCGAACCTACGCCAACCTTCTGCGCGAGTTCAGCGCTCCAACCTGACCAGCGTGGAGCTGAGGGGATTCGAACCCCTGACCCCCGCATTGCGAACGCGGTGCTCTACCAACTGAGCTACAACCCCGGATTTTCCTGGAAACATCGGCCAGCTCCCGGACACGCCCGGTGTCAGGAAACTGATATTTCTCTCGCACGTCACGGCATTCGAGGCAAGGAGATTCAGCCAGGCCGGTATATCTTTCCCTTCTTGATGATTGATCCGCACTTGAATACATGAAGAGGAATGACTGATTCGGCCCTTGGTCCGCAGGCATCTCTTCCTCCGCTGCCCGTTCCGGTTGATGGCCCTAAGCGGGCTGTCACGAAGGAGCGGTTGCGGCTGCTCTCGATTGCCTACCGCATATCCGGCGTTCTCGGAGCGGGTTTCGTGTCGTTCCTGCTCATCCACCTTTGCGTCTTCACCGCAATTTCGTTCGTGCCGGAATCCGCCTTCAAGTCCTCAGGAAACCAGCATTCGACCACGCAGAGCGGTCAGCAGATCATCCGGACGAAGCTCGAATACGGCGGCTGAGAATGGACCGGATTTCCCCTCGTTTTGCCAGTCGGGCCTGCAACGGGTTCGCCCTCGTGCTTTCCATGGCGGCATGGGCCTCCGCTGCAGGTCCCATGGTGCCGGATGACCTCTCATCGACCCCGCCCGTTCCTTCCCCGGCACCCGTTTGCGAGAGCCCCGGCATGCTGGTTGAAAAAGTTCGCGCTTTAGCCGCCCAATCCAAGATCCCGTCTGCCGAGGCCTTTCTGGAGATGTTGCGCAATCCCCGGCCTTCGCCGGTCGAACTCCTGCCGCCATCGACCAGCCCCATGCGCGCCAGCGATCTGGCCAGGCGTGCCGCATCCGCCCACCTGCGCGTGGGTTGGGTTTACCGCTGCACCAAATGCTCGAATTGGCACACGAATCTTGCAGGCGGTTACGCTATTGCGTCCGACACCGTGGTCACCGCATACCATGTTCTAGAAAACTCCCCACAGAACATGCAGCCCGGCACCGGTTTCCCGGTCATCGTGCGAGGAGAGGAAGACATCCTTCCCATCACGGCTGTCGTGGCTGTCGCCCCGGGTTGGGACACCGTTATTCTTCGGGTCCCGTCAAAGGATCTCGCCGCCCTTCCGCTCGCCGGCGAGGTCGCGGTGGGCGACGCCGTCTACTGTCTCAGCGATCCCTTCGGGCAGCGAGGCATCTTCACTGCGGGCATCGTCAATTGCCTCGACGGTCACGCGGAGGGATCGGGAGGCAAGGCGGCCGGCCGCCGACTGATCGTCAGCACCGATTGGGCGCCCGGCAGCAGCGGCTCCGCGGTGCTGGATTCCTTCGGCAACGTCGCGGGGCACGTCGACACCGTTCAGACGTTCGCCAGCCAAAAGAAGCCGGCCCGCGAGGGGAAAAGCGCCCAGGACCTTCCCGCGGCGGTTCTGACTCTTCATTTCGCGGTGCCGGCATCCAGCGTGCGCACGTTGCTGGAATCGCACCCGGAAACAACTGCTCCCCCCGACCAAAAAGCCGGCGGCTTCTTTCAGTAGCAACTGCATTCCGATCGGATGGCAATACCGCTCGGGAAGAGGAGGCGGGATCCGGGAATCGCCCCGATCATTTATCTGACTGTTGCGGATGTGAACAGCCATGCTACTGTATTCACATGGACTGCTTGGTTTCCACAGAAGTTCAGTGCCCGCATTGCTGGGAGAAGTTCACTGTCGAGATCGACACCACCCAGGGCAACTACGAGACGGTGGAGGATTGCAGCGTGTGCTGCGTCCCGATGACCCTCCGGATCGTATGCCACTCGGGCGAAGTGACCTCCATCGAAGCCTCCCCCTGACGTTGATGGAGGCCGTCGCCCCGCCGAAGAACGTCACCTCCACTCGTGCTTCGGGTATTGGCGCTGGAGCTGCTGCTTGAGTTTCGGATACGCGTCCGCCCAGAAGGACCGCAGGCTTTTGGTGATCTGGACCGGGCGCTGGCTGGGGGCGAGGATATGGAGAGTTAAGGCGTGACGGCCCATCGCGATCTTGATGTCGTCATTCACTCCGTAGAGATCCTGAATCCGTGCCGCGAGGAAAGGCTCGGCCGTTTCCGCATAGGTGATCTTCGCCTTGCGGCCGCCTGGCAGTTGAAATCTTTCGGGCGCTTGCCTGTCCACGAGCTGTTGCTGCGTGGGCGTCAGCAGCGAGCGGGCGTGCGGGAGGACCGGGGAATCCTTGATGTCTCGGTAGCAGGTCGCTCCGTCGCAAACGAGCAGGATGATGTGGTGCCGCTCGTCGGCTCCGAGTTCCGGCAGGCCCTGCTCGGGGAGGAGCCGGGCCAGAAAATTCACGCGATGGATCCACTGCTCGACGGCATCGTCCCAGCCGTTCAACCGGAGCTCGCCCGACAGCACTTCCCCGGCAAGGCACGAGGCGGAGGCCGGTCCCGGCTCGGCGTCGCGGTCCTGGTTTTCCAGCAGAAGATCGCGGAACATTTTGGCCCGCCGCATCACCACGCGTTTCTGGCTGGAGTCAAAAAAATATTCCGTGGTGTCGGTAAAATCCTCTGGAAACAGCTCGTGGAGCCAGGCCTCCTCGATCTCGGTGGCGAGGTTGAGGAGAACCTGCGCGTCCCCGTCGCGGCCTTCGATTTCGGTGATCTCCGCCGCGACGAGAAGCTTGCTGTGCGAGGCCACGCTGTTGCGGGCGAGCAGGCCCCGGCGGCCGTGGACGATATCGCAAACCAGGGTTCCCTCGCTTCTGCGGCGCACGACATGGTCGGCGAAGCCGGCGAGGATGCACCGCGCGATCGCCTCGTCGGAAGCGGGGGCCGAATCGATGTTCAGGGCCTCGGCGTGCGCGATATCGAGGAACTGCTCGAACAGCTTGCCGACCTGCCTCGCGGAATCCGCGTGGATGGCGAGAGACCGGCACTCGTTCGCGCGGAAGTCGTTTCGCTTCGCCCACGAGAAGACCCGCATGAGGACCTGGAAATCCGAAACCCCCGAGCCGAAAAGCTCGGAGCGTTCCTCCTCGATGTTTTTGTCCGCGCGCATCAGCATCGAGCGGGTTTGCGTGAGGGCGGCGATCAGGGCGGCCGCGCGCACGCAGCCGAGTTCCTCCGCCGCGAGAAACATCCGTGCGTAGCGCGGGTGGACCGGAAAGCTCAGCATCCTTCGGCCGGTCGGGGTGACTTTTCCGCCGTGCGTCGCCCCGAGGTCGTCGAGCAATGTTTCCGCCCGTGCCAGCGCCCGGGGTTCGGGCGGATCGATCCAGCGGAAATTCGCAAGGTCTTCGATTCCTGCCGCCTTGAGCGTGAGGACCGTCTCCGCCATGTCGAGGCGCTTGATTTCCGCGACCTCGCGCTCCGGCCGGCGCTCGTGGTCGCGTTGCGTCCAAAGCCGGATGCAGGCGCCCGGCGCGGTCCGTCCCGCCCGGCCCGCACGCTGGTCCGCCGAGGCGCGGCTGATTTTTTCGATGAGGAGCGTGTCGATCCCGCGATGGGCATCGTAGCGGGCTACGCGTGCGAGGCCCGAGTCCACGACCAGCGTCACCCCGTCGATCGTCAGCGAAGTCTCGGCGACATTTGTCGAGACAATAACTTTGCGCGCGGACGTCCGGTTGACCGCGCGGTCTTGCTCGGAGGCCGGCAACTCGCCGTGCAGCGGGAGGATGGCGCACCGGTTGCCGAGCCGCCCTCCGATTTCCCGGATCGTCCGGCTGATCTCGTAGGCGCCGGGCATGAAGACGAGAATGTCCCCGCCGGTGCGCTCGAAATTGTCCGCGACAGCCTCGGCCGCAAGTTCCCAGGGCGGATCGTCCCTGGGATCGTGCGCGAGAAATTCCACAGCGACCGGATAGACCCGCCCTTCCGACTGGAGCGTCGTGCATGGGGAGAGGTACTCGGTGAGCCCCGCGCGATCGAGGGTTGCGGACATCACGACGATCCGCAGATCCGGCCGGAGCGTCTCCTGGAGCGTGAGCGCCCGCGCGAGGCTGATGTCGCCGTAAAGATGCCGCTCGTGGAACTCGTCGAAGATGACGGTGGAGACGCCCTTTAATTCCGGGTCGGCCAGCATCTGGCGGAGAAGGATCCCTTCCGTGACAAAGAGAATCCGGGTCGCGGCCGAAGAAACATTGTCGAGCCGGATCTGGTATCCCACTTCTCCGCCGAGCTTCACGCCGCGCTCGGAGGCCACGCGCGCGGCCAGCATCCTCGTGGCCAGCCTCCGCGGCTGCAGGATCACGCAACGCCCGCCGCCCGGAACCCCGCCGTCGAGCAGGATCTGCGGGACCTGCGTGGATTTTCCGGAGCCGGTCGGTGCCTGGAGGACGAGGCGGTTGCCGTCCGTGAGCGCGGAAACAATTTCCTCATCCAGATCGTAAATCGGCAGGGTGTTGCTCATGGTTTCTTGCCGCAGGCGGGAAGCCGGTTTCCGCGGAAAAATATTTCCGCCCGGCGGGAGGATGCTATACGGGATGTCGCCGATGTTGAAGAATCATTTCAGCCTGTTCCTGGCCCTGCGCTACCTGAAGCCCAAGCGCACGTTCCTCTCGATCATCACCCTCATTTCGATTCTGGGGGTGACGCTCGGGATCATGGTGCTGATTTTGGTGATCTCGGTGATGACCGGGTTCGAGCAGGAACTCCGGCGGAAGGTGATCGGGTTCGACGCCCACCTCGTGGTCAGCAACCAGGCGGTGATGGAGGACTGGGCGCAGACCATGGAAATTTGCAAAAAGGAACCGCACGTGACGGCGGCGGCCCCGTTTGTCCAGGGACCGGTGATCGTCGAATTCCGGAACCGTCGGCTCGCGCCGAAAATCCGGGGGATCGAACCCGACCTCGAGAAGAACGTGGTGAATGTCGCGGATTACATCGTGGCGGGCAGCTACGACCTCGAGGGGGACAAGACGGTGCTGGGATCGGAACTGGCGGGGACGCTCGGGGCCGGGGTGGGCGACAAGGTCACGGTTTATTCTCCGGGAAATCTCGGCCAGATCATCGACGAGTTGGACCGCATGCAAAAAGAGGGCGGGAAGGCGGCCGACGCGAGCGCCTTGAAGCAGATGGTTCTGCCCAGGGAGCTCGAAGTGAGCGGGATCTTCGAGAGCGGCCGGTATCAATACGACAGCGAGTTTCTCCTGGTTCCCCTGCATATCGGCCAGGAACTCTACGATCTCGGAGATGCCGTGCACGGGCTGGCGCTGAAGACCACCGACCCCTACCTCGCGCCCCAAGTGCGCGATTCGCTCAACGCCAAACTTCCTTCGCCGGTGTTTGCGCAGACGTGGATCGACATCAACAAGCAGATCTTCGACGCCATCCGCATGGAGCGGAATGTCATGTTTTTCCTGCTCATGTTCATCGTGCTGGTCGCGGCGTTCGGGATCATGAACACGCTGATCACGGTGACCGTCCAGAAAACCCGCGAGATCGGGGTGATGATGGCGCTGGGTGCCCGGACGCACCAGATCATCGGGATTTTTCTCGCCCAGGGAATGGTTGTCGGCGTCTTCGGAACCATCGCGGGTCTCGCGCTGGGCATCAGCATGGTCCAATACAGGAACCAGGTCAGCAACTTTCTCACCAGCGCGTTCGGGATCGAAATTTTTCCCCGCGGGATCTACCAGTTCAGCGAGATCCCCGCGCAAGTCATCCCGTCCGACGTGGCGATCATCTGCGTGAGCGCGTTTTTGATCTGCTCGCTCGCCGCGCTGATCCCGGCATGGTTCGCCGCCCGGCTCGACCCGGTGAAGGCGCTGCGCTACGAGTGACCGGGAAAGCCATCCTCAACCGGGGGGAAGCGCGTTTTCGTCCCCGTGGATTTTTGCGGCCGCCGAGCAGAGGCAGGCGCCCATGAAGATCACCACGCCGGTGATGTAAACCCAGAGCATGAGAAGCATCATCACCCCGACCGTGCCGTAAATCGCGTTGTAGTTCACGAAGCGCGGGAGGTAGTTGACGAACGCGTTCTGGCAGAACTGCAGCGAGAGCGTCACGATCAGCGCCGGAATCCAGACCTGCTTGAAAAAGACCCGGCACCGGGGGGCCAACATGTAGAGCAGGGTGAACGAGTAGAACAGGACAGCGCCGGAAAGAACGTAGCGGCCGATGTCGAAAAGCCCCACCACCATGTCCAGGTTGAGCGCCGGGATCTGGGACTCCAAAAAGTCCTTGAACGCGATCATGATTTTTTTTGCGCCCTGGAGGAGAGCGGGTGCCAGCAGGCCGATCAGCAGCGCGCTCGCCAGGACCGCGATCATCAGGAGGTTTTTGAGCGGGAGCTGCCACCAGGGGATTTCCACCGTATGCCATGCGCGGTTGACCCCTCGGACCAGCGCCTGGAAGAACTTCAGCGAGCACCAGGTCAGGATGACGAACGACACGATCGTGACGCTCCCGCGCGATTTTTCCAGCGAGGCCACCATCTGCCACATGAACTCCTGCTGGGGTTTGCCGATCGGGAAAAAGTGCTCTACGGTGTGGATGACTTGCTGCGAGTCGAAGAACGAGGAGCCGGCCGTGAGCATCAGCGCGAACAGCGGCACGAGGGAGAAAAGCGCGTAGTAGGCGAAGGACGCCGCGCGCTGCTCCCCGTCGATCTCGCAGAAAGTATTCGCCGCCTCCCATAAGATCCTGGGGCATTCCTGCAGCTCTTTCAAAACCCGGTTCATCCCGCGAATCATGCCGCCCGCACCGCCAAAAACAATTCTTTCCCGCAGGTTGAAAAAAAGATCCTTGTGGCGCGCGCCGCGATCCGCTACGCGGGGGACATGAGAAAGCTCGGCCTTGCCCTCATGGTTCCCTGGCTGATCGCACAGGCGTTCTGCGGGGACGTGCTGGACGCAAAAAGCGCGGCGGCGAAGCCGGGAGAGAAAGTGGTGGTCGTGGACACGGTCCGCGAGGTTTCCATCACGGATTCCGGCACGGTTTTTTTGAACTTCGGGGCGGCCTATCCCGACGAGGTTCTCACGGCGGTGGTGATGAAGGACACCCGGTCCCGCTTTCCCGGCGTCGAGACATGGAACGGGAAGAAGGTCCGCATCGAGGGCGTGGTCAGCGACCACCAGGGCCACCACCGGATCATCCTGCGCGAACGCGGGCAGGCCTCGCTCGTGGAGCAAGACTGATTTTCCTCGACAGGCGGGGCGTGGACGACGTGAATTCGGGGCCTTATGAAAGTTGGCGTTTTTTCCGCGATCCTCAGCAACCTCTCTCTTGAAAAAGCTCTCTCGCACATTGCGGGTCTGGGCTGCGAAACCGTCGAGCTCGGGACCGGGGCCTACCCGGGCGATGCCCACTGCAAGCCGGCCGAGCTTCTCGCGAGCAAGACCAAGCGGGAGGCGTTTGTCAAGACCGTCGCGGCCAGCGGGCTCGAGATCAGCTCGCTGTCCTGCCACGGCAACCCGCTGCATCCGGACAAAAAGCTGGCGGCCGCGCACCACAAGGTTTTTGAGAACACGGTGAAGCTGGCGGCCGAGATCGGCGTGCCGGTGGTGACGACGTTCTCCGGATGCCCGGGCGACCATGCCGGCGCAAAATCCCCCAACTGGGTCACCTGCCCGTGGCCGCCGGACTTTTTGGAAGTGCTCGAATGGCAGTGGGACAAGGTGGCGATCCCGTATTGGAAAAAGCAGGCGGCGTTCGCCAAGCCGCTCGGGGTGAAGATCGCGTTCGAGGCGCATCCGGGGTTTCTGGTTTACAACCCCGAGACAATGCTGAAAATCCGCGCGGCCTGCGGGCCGGTGATCGGCGCGAATTTCGACCCGAGCCACTTTTTTTGGCAGGGGATCGATCCGGTCAAGGCCGTCCGCGCGCTGGCTGGCGCGATCCATCACGTCCACGCCAAAGACACCGGCCTTTACCCGGTGAACGCCGACGTGAACGGCTACCTCGACACCAAGCACTACGGCGACGAGATGAACCGCTCGTGGATTTTCCGCACCGTCGGTTACGGGCACGGGGCGGATTTCTGGTGCGACTTCGTCAGCACGCTCCGGCTCTGCGGATACGACGGCACGCTCTCGATGGAGCACGAAGACAGCCTGATGACCCCCGCCGAGGGGCTCCGCAAGGGCGTGGAATTCTTGAAGTCGGTCGTCATCCGCGAGAAAAAAGGCAAGGTCACTTGGGCGTGAAGCGGCCGAAGACGGGTTCCCCGCGATGATCCGCAACGTGATCCTCGACTGGTCGGGCACGCTGGCGGACGACCTGTCTGCCGTGCTGATCGCCACGAATGCGATCTTCCGGGAATTCGGGAGGAAGGAATTCACGCTCGCGGAATTCCGGCAGCATTTCCGCCTGCCGTTTTCCGGCTTCTACGCGGAGTTTCTCCCTGAGGCCTCCTCCGAGGGGCTCGAGGCGCTCTACGAGCGGTTTTTCCTCGGGCTCCAGGACGAGATCCCGCTGCTGCCCGGGGCGTTGGATTTTCTGGAATACTGCCGGGAGACCGGGCGGCGGACATTTTTGCTCAGCACCATCAAGGCCAGCCACTTTGACCGGCAGGCGGACCGGCTGGATGTCAAACGGTTCTTCGAGCACTGCTACGTCGAGATCATGGACAAGCGCGAGAAGATCCGCGAAATCCTCGCCACGCACGGCCTGGACCCGCGGGAGACAATGTTTGTCGGCGACATGGTGCATGATATCGAGACCGCGCGGCACGGCGGGGTGCTTGATGTCGCGGTCTTGACGGGGTTTGATCCGGCGGATAAGCTCCTCAAAGTGCGCCCGACAGTTGTCATGCGGGACATGGCCGCCCTGCGTAGGATGTTATGAACGAAATCTTGATCAAAGGACTGAAAATCCGCTCGCTGGTGGGAGTCTCGGACGAGGAGCGCCAACAGGAGCAGGAACTCCAGGTGGATCTCTGTATTCAACCGTCTTCGCCGTTCGCCTACATGAACGACGACGTCATGCGGACGATCGATTATGGCGCGGTGGCCGCAAGGGTCCGGGGACTTGTCGCCGAGGGTCCGCGGCATCTGATCGAAACCCTCGCGGCCGATATTGCCCGGCTGATCGTCGATGAATTCCACGCGGTCGCCGTCACGGTCGAGATCCGGAAATACGTGCTTCCGGAGACCGATTACGTCGCGGCGCGCTGCCTGCTGGAACGCTGACCTGGAAGAATGTCTTCGCTTGAAGCCCAGCCTCCGCCCCCGGTCGTATTAAACGACCTTCAGCGGCTCCCCTTGGACCGTTTGATCGAGAGGGCCGCGCAGATCGAACTGCGCGTGCGTCCGGATTCGACGCGGCACCATCTGGTCCTCGACCAGGCCCGCCACCAATTGCACCTTGGCGGCGTCCTCACGGGAAAAGGCCTGCTGGAAAAAAGCGGCGAGGCCGGGGTGATCCGTTGGGCGGCTTTCGATTTGCGGCCAGGGCCTGAGGATATCTTCGTTCCAGCCGCGATGATCCGGCAATACGGGCTGCAGCCCGGGCTGATGTTGGAATTCACGATCCGTCTGCCGAGGGATCGCGAGCGAGGGCTCGTGGTCGGCTCGTTGCAGAACATTGAAGGCATCCCGGTTGCCGGGTGGAAGCCGCCGGTGGATTTCGAGAAACTCACACCGCTCTTCCCGAACCGGAGGATTCTCCTCGAAACGCCGGTCAACCCCGAAGTGGCGGCCCGGGCGGTTGATCTCATCACTCCGCTTGGCATGGGCCAGAGGGGGCTCATCGCGTCCCCTCCGCGCGTCGGGAAAACCATCCTGCTCCAGACGCTCGCCAGATCGATCCGGGCAAACCATCCCGCGGCCGCTTTGATCCTGCTGCTCGTTGATGAGCGGCCCGAGGAAGTGACCGACATGCGCCGCGCGCTGGACTGCGAGATTTACGCCTCGACGTTCGACGAGCCGGTGACCCGCCACGTCCAGATTTGCGAGGCTGTTTCCGACCGGTCCCAGCGCCTGGTCGAGCTGGGGAAAGACGTGATCATCCTGCTCGATTCGATCACGCGCATGGCTCGCGCCTACAACAACCTCCAGCCCAGGAAAGGCCGGACGATGAGCGGCGGCGTCGATGCCAAGGCCCTCGCCAAACCCAGAAAATTTTTCGGTTCGGCGCGCAACGTGGAGGAAGGCGGAAGCCTGACCATCCTCGGGACCGCCCTCATCGAAACCTACAGCCGGATGGACGATCTCATTTTCGAGGAGTTCAAAGGAACAGGAAACATGGAGCTCCACCTCGACAAATCGATCGCCGAACTCCGGATCTTTCCCGCCATCCACATCGTGAAGTCCGGGACCCGCCGGGAGGAACTCCTTTTTCACCCCGAGGAATACGAGCGCGTCGTCCAGCTCCGGCGGCAGCTCTCCGAGCTTCCCTCCGCCGAAGCCATGGAAATCCTCGCCTCCAACCTCGTGCACACGCGCTCGAACGCCGAGCTCCTCCTGACCGGGCTCCGGGGAGTCTGAAATGTCTCGCAAGCTGATCTGGATTTTATTGCCCGTCTGCGGGTTTCTTGTCTGGGGGGCCTTCCGCGCCGATGCGCCCGTGCGCGAGGCGGTGGTCGCCTCCCAGGGGAAGGGCTGGAAAAAGTCTGCCGATTACCGGCTGAATTCCGCCGTGCGGGTCTTCGGGGACTGGCCGCCGTTGATGGCGGGGTGCCTGGTCGCACTCGCCGTGGCCCGGGTTTTGAAAAGCCGCCGGTGGATGCGGGTGATCGCCGCCGCGATGGTCGCCTCGACGCTTTCCGGGATCGTGGCGAACGCCTCGAGGCTCGCGACCGGCCGCACGAGGCCGAAGGAAAGCCCGAAAATCGAGCAGGGGTTTTACGGCCCATGGCACGAAGGCAAATTGCTCGTCGGCCAACCGGCCTACAATTCCTTTCCCTCCGGCCATACTGCCACGGCGTTCGGCCTGGCGGCCGCCATCGTCTTTGCCAGTCCCGCCGCGGGAGTTTTTGCCCTGGCCGGAGCCGGTCTCGTCGCTTGGTCCAGCATCGTCACGGGGAACCACCATCCCTCGGACGTCATCGTTTCCGTGATTCTCTCGTTTGTCGTCGCCTGGTTCGTCTGGCGTTGGATGAGCGGTCCCGGCGGCGCGTGGGTCGAACAGCTGCTGCGACTGCCCGCCCGGGCTAAGGACTAGGCCCGCTGCTGCTGCGTAGAAAAATTCTGTTTCACCTCGCCGGGCGGGGGTTCACTTTGCGGAACCAGTTGGCGAAATGTTTCTTCACGCCTTCGCGGAACGTGAGGTAGTGGCCGTCCGGCTGTCCGCCCCGGCGGATGGCGGTGAGGAGCGCGGGAACCGTGAGTTCGTCCATTGCGAAGGCGGTCGTGCTCGCGCCCACGGCCGAGCTGTGGTGCGCGTCGCTGGCGGCGATCATTTTCAGGCCGCGGGCTTTGGCATACGCGAGGGCCTTGCCGTTGTAGCTTCTCGAGGTGACCGCCGCGTTGAAGACTTCGATCGCCTCGAGGTCGAGCGTGTCGAGCACCGCCAGCCGGATCCCCGCCCGCCATCGATCGAACGGATGGGCCGGGATCGCGATGCCCCCGCCGGATTTCACGGCCTCCATCACTTCTGCGGCCGGTGTCCCTTTGAGAAACGGCAGGGTGAGGCCGAGGCAGAGAAGGTGCCCCTCCGCCGTGCTCACCTCCACGCCGGGAACGACCAGGAACCCAGCTGGCGCGGGGTGGTCTTTCAAATACTCGTGGGCCCCGCAGGTGTCGTGGTCGGTGATCGCGATCCCGCTGAGGCCTTTGGCCATGGCCGCAGCGATCAGCGACTCGGGCGAACCCGTGGCATCTTTTGAAAAAAACGAATGCGCGTGGAGGTCGAAGCGGTGGAGCATGCGCCATTTCTCTTTGACGGATGCCCTCTGGCAAGCATGAATTGGTGGGATGCGTGCGGCATTCAAGCCGTGTTCAGCGATGAGGAGAACGCACGCCGACGGCCGTGAGTGTTCGAACTGAAAGCTTCTGAGGCTGGAAAAAAGTCAGAACCCCGGCCCGATCCTCAACGGCTGCCGTGCCTGGTAAAGCTTCAGATGTTCCTGAAGGGTGCCGGCCAGTGCGGGGTTGCCCTGCGCCTTGGCCAATTCAATCGCCCGGCGCGCCGTTTCCTCCGCTTCGCCAAATCTTCCTGTCTCCGCATACGCCGCCGCGAGCGTCCCTAAAATAATCGGGTCGCCTCCTTTGGTCAGATCATTGGCCCTTTGTGCCATCTCCAATGCCTCCTTTCCATTTCTCAGCCGTCCATCCCCGGCCGTCGCCAGGCAGT
>Ga0316232_1000529_pt1 | contig 57740 bp, 19 predicted proteins | sample TBHtaG_FD_206006 | JGI IMG/M metagenome (GOLD analysis project Ga0316232, IMG submission 206006) | Freshwater microbial communities from Trout Bog Lake, Wisconsin, USA - TBH18025_13 | ecosystem: Environmental > Aquatic > Freshwater > Lake > Hypolimnion/Profundal zone | place: USA: Wisconsin...
GCCAGACGTAGCCGGGCGCACTGCCAAAGCGGTAGAGGACTACCCGCACTCCAAGACGCTGACGCGACTGCCGAGCCCCTCCCGATTTTTCGCGCTTTGCCATCATCTAGCGATCCGAACTGGTCACTGTTGCAGCCTACTTGGGCGTGGTCCCCAAAGAGTTCATGCCCGCGCTTGTCGATCCACTCCGTTTCATCGACCACCCCGTGGATTTGGCTCGATAGAGCCTATCCCTCTTGCCGCGCGCGGTGGCCCCAAATCGCCGTCTTCGCCCGCCGATCCAAAAGCTATCTCCTTTGTTGCCAAAATGGGCTATTTTTTTGAATACACTCGGCAGCGTTTGATTTAAAATCTAAAGCATGAAAGCACGCCTATCGTTCGCAATTGCCGGAGCTGTCCTTCTCGGGACTCTGGCTGGTTCCAACGCCTTCGCCGGGGATTTGGTCAAGCATCGTTTTTTCAAAGCGGGGTGGGCCAGCGGCGGACCCGCCATCTACAACGCTGAGTTCGCTCCGGAATGGTCACTCGCGAACGGGGGCGAACTTAGCGATGGCTGGGTGCTGCCGGACAATGGAGTGGTCTTTAGCTATTCCATTCGGCGCAAAGAGGCGGGAATCATCCGCCTCGGTCCCGATAAGAAGGAACTGTGGACATATGTCGCTCCGGATGGCCACGACAATCATTCATGCCAACCGCTGCCGGGGGGCGGATTCCTGGCCGGGGAAACCGCCAAGAACGGAATGTGGATGGTCGAGCTCGACAAGGAGGGCAAGGAACAGAAGAGAGTGAAGGTCGGGGATTCCACGCGCGACATGAATCACACGTTCCGCCAGGTGCGCAAAACTCCGCAGGGGACCTATCTCGCGGCGGTGATGAACGAGAACAAGACCTATGAATGGGATGAAAACGGCAAGCTGATCCGGACTTTCCCGAAGGGCGCGTTCGTGGCGATCCGTTTGCCGAACGAAAATACGCTGGTCACGGCCGCGCACCCGGCGGTCGATCACGGAATGGTGATTGAATACGACAAGGAAGGGAAGGTCGTTTGGGAGGTCACTGAAGCGGACGTCCTTGCGATGGGAATTCAGGTGGGCATGGTCTGCGGGGCGCAACGGTTGCCCAATGGAAATACGGTCATCACCACGGTAAACCATGGGAAACCGATCGGCTCGGGGGATGCGGTCAAGGCGTTTGAGATTACCCGGGACAAAAAGCTGGTTTGGAGCATTCCCAGCAGGACAGACAAGGGAAACATGGGAAACATCCAAATCCTCGATGTTCCCGGCGATGTCTATAATTTCGAAGTGCTTAAATGAGGTGAGCGCGGCGCAAGCGAATGATTATCTCCCCAAAAGCTGTTCTTCGAGTGGCTGGGGATGCGGCGCATTCCAGACGCGGCGTGTGGTTTCGCCCGATTGCCACTGGCCCGGGTAGCTCCATGAGGTGGGATGTTCCGGGATGCCCTTGCTGTTGCGGTTGACAAGGGTGACAAGGAGATCGACGGCCATGCAGTTCAGCACATCGCGCCGCTGGTCGATTCCCGAAACCCGGCTGGCGTCCGGCCCCCAGATGTCCAGGCTGGCAAAGCCGAGCTTGCCGGGAATGTCGATGCCGCATTCCAGCAGGATTTCGAAAACGTCGGTTCCAGGCGCCAGGACCGCTTCGATCCGCTCCTGGCGAAGCCAGCGGCAGAGCGGCGCCGCGTCGAGCTTCTCTTCAATGAACGGTTGAAGCTCGCCGTCGAAGCCGCGCATAACGCGCCAGGCCAGATAACCCGCATACCACCGGTGATGGGTTGCAAGATCGACATGGCTCGTCATGCAAAGGCCGATGCGCCGGTAGCCAAGGGCCTCCATTGCATCGAGCGCCTTCCAAATGCCGGAGAGGTGATTGTGCATGACGCGGTTGAGCGCCGGAACGATCATGGTGTCGTCAATTTCAACGCAGGAGAACTTTTCCCAATCGATGGGGAGTGTGCGCTCGCCAGTGCCCGGACTCCAGTCGAGCGCCGGAATCACAAGCCCGGCGACGCCGCGAGTCCAGAGCATGCGGTTAAGTTTCTTCGGTGGAATTGAAGCGTCGTGCAGCGGCATATACTCCAGATTAAATCCATATTCAGCCGCCCGCTGGGAGGCGGCTCCAAAACCGGGAGGCCGGTGGTCCTGCCAGCCCTTCCAAAGGGGTTGAGTATCGAGGTACGCAATGACCGAGCCTCGGTTGTTGTAGCGGGTTCGCACCGTTTCGGCCAGGAGCTTGGCGATGAGCGGGTTCGGCCTGTAGTTTAAGCGCTTTGCAGCGGCCTTGATGCGCTCGCAGGTGCTCTGCGGGATGCTGGGGTGATCGCGCAAGGCAAGCGACACCGCAGCTCGCGAATAGCCGGTTTCGCGGGCGATATCGGAAAGGGTGACACGGTCGAGGCGCTTTTTCATCGAAGGCGGGAGGGAGAAAACGAGAGGAGCAATGCACGGTATCTTATGATTCTAGTTGGAAAGTTGGCAAGCCTGGACGCGGCACTGTACGTTCAGTGAACTGGCCATTGTGATTTTTTCGCGCTGGGCGCATTCTGCTTAGGTCTTTCGAGCGCGATGTGGCCCGGGAGGCGTCAAATTAAATTCCACCCACTGTTCCCTCTATGAAAACCAAAGGTTTCCTCTCCGCGGTTTGCGCCGCTAATTCCTCCGTTCTCACCCAAACTTCCAAGCGTCGCCGCAAAGCCGGCTCCCGGAAGTCCGCTCTTGGCGGCTCAATCGGCGCCCTGCTGACTTGCGCGATCCTGCCTTCCGGCGTTCAGGCCGCAAGCGTCACCTGGACCACCTCCACGTCGAGTTTGCTGGACGGTGGAGGAACCTGGGATGCCGTGACGCAGGAGTGGACCACCACGGGCACCTCCGCCGCCGTATGGAGTCCCGGCAACACCGCCGTTTTCGGGGCGGGCGCCGGGGGAAGCTACTCGGTCGCCGTGAGCGGCTCAACCAATGTCGGCGGATTGACCTTTAACGCCCTGCCCAGCGGCGGGTATGCCCTCACGGGCGGAACGCTGGTTCTCGGGGCGGCGACGACGACCTTTACCGTCAATAACGCGACCACCATCGGTTCCGCGATTCAGGGGACCAACGCCCTCACCCTGGCCGGCACAAGCATGCTGACCTTGAGCGGCAGCAACAGCTACACGGGCCTCACCACGGTGAGTTCCGGCACGCTTCAAATCGGCGCCGGTGGCACAACCGGTTCGATTTGGGCGAGCAGCAGCATCGCGGTGGCTTCTGGCGCGACGCTGGCCTTCAACCGCACAGATAACTACGGCGCCAATTTCACTCAGACGATCAGCGGTGCGGGCGCGGTGGCGATCAACTCCGGCACGCTGACCATCAGCGGCGTGGGGACAACGGCAGCCACAAATACCATCGCCGTCAACAATGGCGGTATGCTCGTTCTGGCGCGCAACGACACGTGGGGCAGTGCCAGCACAACGACCAGCGCGGCCGTCACTGTCAACGCCGGAGGCACGCTGGCCTCATCGAACTCGTTCAACACGCTGTGGAACGCGACCTTGAACGGTGGCACCGTCCTGCTCAATGGCGGCTCCGGCGGCACCTACCCGGCGTTCCAGTTTGCCGGCACACTAACGGCGACGGGCACTTCGTCGGTGACTGTAGGCACGGGTTCGTATGATATTCTCAATATTGGAGGGGCGGGCAACGGCACATTAACGGTTTTCACACCCAATTTGACCGACCGGTTCACGATCAATTCACCGTTGCAGACCAATGCATCGACCGTTGGAGCCCTGACCAAATCCGGGCCCGGCACGTTGACTCTCGCGGGTTTGAACACGTACACGGGCGCCACCACCGTAACGGGCGGTGTCCTGACGCTCGACTATTCCACCCAGAATAACAGCAAACTGTCCGACACCGGGGTATTAACCATGGGTGGGGGCACCCTTAATCTTAACGGAGGCACCCATACGGAAGTAGTCGGTTCGACGACTCTCTCAGTTGGGAATTCGTTCGTCACCCGTGGCAGCGGCGCAGCGGTATTGCAGATGGGAACCATCACGCACAGTCCGGGTGGGGCGATTGACTTCGGCGCACCCAATATCGCCACCACTAATAATACCAATGTAAATGGCATTCTTGGAAACTGGGCTACGGTGAACGGGACGGATTGGGCCATTAACTCCACCAACGCCGCGGCGGGGCCAATCATCGCGCTTGCTTCCTATACGGCTTCAACCGCCGGGACCACAGTTCCCGGAGCCAGCGCAGACGTGGATTTCCAGGCCGGCAACGGGACTCCTTGGAATACGCAGGCCATCAACACGCTTCGCTTCAATACCGCCGCGGCGAACACACTCACGCTGAATTCCGGGCAGACCCTCACCGTGAACTCCGGCGGAATTCTGGTCAGTGCCGCCGTCGGCAATTACGCGAGCAGTATCACCGGCGGCAATCTGCAAGGGGCCGCCGGGGGGGATCTGGCGATTTCCCAAAACAATTCAAGCAACGGGTTGACCATTGCTTCCAGCATCCTGGACAACGGGGGAGCCACGGGTCTCACCAAATACGGCAGCGGGACACTTACACTGACCGGCAGCAGCAGCTTCAGCGGCACAACGAACGTCGTTAGTGGGGTTCTCAACTTGAGCAACGCCAATGCCGTGCCGAACAGCACCGTCACCGTGACCGGCGCCAGTGCTTTGACTTTTGGCAGCGGCATCGGATCGTTCAACCTGGGCGGGCTTGCGTCCGGAACGACCACCCGGATTGCGCTCACGGACGCAGCGAGTCAGCCAATCACCCTGACGGTCGGTGGGAACAACGCCAGCACGACTTTCGGGGGCGGCCTCACCGGTTCCGGCACGTTGGTGAAGGTTGGCAACGGCACGCTCGCTCTGAATCCAAACCTGCCCGCCAACGGAGTGGGCAGCAGCACCTACTCTGGCGGCACGGTCATCAAATCGGGCACGGTGAAGTTCGGAACATTCAACAGCAATTACATCACAAACCTTCTGGGTTCCGGGGCGATTACCCTGGGAGACACCGCCGGTTCTGCCACTGCGACGCTGGTTTCGGAATATGGCAGCTACACCCCGGGCAATCCGATCTTGATTCAGAGCGGCAATACCGGCACTTCGATGATCCAGAACAACGGCGGCGTTCTGACGATCAATGGCGCAATTACGCTCGGTTCGGCCAATTCCGCGGGGCATGGGGTGACGCTTTCCGGAGTAAGTACCGGAAGTCTCACGCTTTCGGGTACCATCCAAGACCCGGTCGGAATGACACAGGGAACCGCCGGAACGGTGACGATCAACACACCGACTACAGTCAATCTCAACGCGGCAAACACCTACGCCGGGCCAACGGTGGTCGCGGCGGGAATTCTGGTCCTGAACAATGTCGGCGCGATTCAGAATAGCGCGTCGATCACAGGGTCGAACGGCAGCACGATTCAGTTGCCAGGCGGCTTTTCCTTTGCCACCCCGCTTACCCTCTCCGGCACCGGCGCTACCGGCCAGACGGGCGTTGTGGTGAGCACGGGTGGATACAACGCCTGGATCGGACCGATCACCCTGGCCGGCGCTTCAACCATTTGTTCGAACGGTTGGTTTCTTGCGCTTTCAGGCACAACCTCCGGGGCCCAGAACCTGACGCTCTCCGGCTCGGCTCTTGGCGAGATTTCCGGAAGCATTGCCATGGGCTCCGGCACGCTGAGTAAAGCGGGAACCGGTGTCTGGGCTTTGACGGGCTCAACCACCTTTGCGGCGGTAAACCTGAACGCGGGAACGCTGACGGTCGCATCGGACGCGGCCCTTGGCGGCACTGCCACCCCGCTGAATTTCAGCGGCGGCACCTTGCGGATTCAGGGAACCGGAATCACCGCGCTGGACAACCATCCGCTGAATGCATCGACCTTCAACGGTGCATTGGAAATCGGCAACCCTGCGGCGACGGTCACGCTGGGGGCGGCATTGAGCGGCGCTAGTACATTAACGAAGCTTGGAGCGGGCACTCTTACCCTCAACGGCACAACGGCGAACACCTATTCCGGGGCCACAAATGTCAACGCAGGCACGCTGTTGCTTGATTTTACGAATCTCTCCTCCGCAACGAACCTGATCGGGGCGAGTTCCGCCCTTGGCTTCGGCGGCGGAACATTGAAGATCAAAGCAAACGCCAGCGGGACCACTTCACAAACTTTCAATGGCGTAACCCTGGCCGCTGGCGGCGGATCGCTTTTGGTGGACCCCAACAACGGCACGGGAACCACAGTGTCCCTCGGAGCCATCACGGGAACGGCGGCGGGCGGCAGCCTCTTGCTTGGGCCGGCGACCGGCGGCGGATCCGGGACGATTACGTTCACTTCCAGCGGCAGCAGCAACGCCACGGGCATTTACGGAGGGCGCGTCATCATCACAAACGGCACGAACTACGACTGGGCCACGACCAGTTCCAGCAGCGCCCCCTACACGCTGAGCGCCTACGGCGGCTATGGCGCGCTCGCGACGACCACGGGCACGGACACAGCCAACTCAAGAATCACCGCCAGCGCCACGCTCGCCGGCGCGGTTGGCACCAACACGCTGAAGATCGAAAATCCCGCAGCCTCGCAAAGCCTGGCGCTGGGCGGCAATACGTTGACGCTCACCGGCGGCGGTCTCCTCTCTACTGGCAGCAACGCCTTTACCGTTTCCGGGGGCGTGCTCACGGCGGGCAACGGGGCCGGGTCGTATGATTTGCTCGTGCATCAGTTCAATACCGGCGGCCTGACCGTCTCGGGAACGATTGCCAACAACGGCGCGAATGCCACCGCCCTCACCAAAACCGGACCCGGAACGCTTCTGCTCACCGGCAGCAACACCTATACCGGAATCACCACGATCACCGGCGGCACGCTCCAGATCGGCAACGGCGGAACCACCGCCTCCATTGCCTCGGGAACCGTGGTCCTGGGCAACAACGGCGCGCTGGCCTTCAACACTCAGGCCGTGCCCGGCTGGTATGCACCCACCAGCGTCTCCGGCGCCGGTTCGTTCAGCCTGGCCGCGCGGAGCGTGTATTTCAATAACAACACGCTCATCGATACCACCGGTTCGCAGGTTTGGGATTTGTCCTCCTCTCCCAGGAATGTCTATGGCGACGGCTTTACAGTCGTTAGTGGGGGGAGCGTCACACTTCGCTCCCGGTCGGGGAATATCAGCATCAACTCCCTGCTCGGTTCTCATGGAACGAGTACCAGCAGTATTATAAACGTCGATACCTCGCCCGGCAATGGCAACATCTCGATGGTGGCCACGTGCGGTCTGAGCGGGATCGACTATTCCCTCTACAACCTTTCCCTGACCGCAGGCTCGGGCACCATCACGCTGGCCGACTACTCCGCAGGGGCATTCAAAGGCGCGAATATTCTTAACAGCGCAGTCGGTGGCGTCATTAATTCTTCCGCGCAACTAACAACGGGAGCGTGGTATCTCGCCAACACTTCGCTCACGACCAGTTCCACGATCTCAGGGGTGATTTCCACCACCGGCAACTTCACCAAGGCCGGGCTGGGAACGATGATCCTCACCGCGGCAAACACCATGAGCGGCACGACCTCCATTCAGGCCGGCACGTTGCAGGTCGGCGCGGGCGGGACCACCGGCTCTCTCGGGACTTCCCCGGTTACCGGGGTTTCCGGCGCGGTGCTGGTGTTCAATCGCAGCGACGCTGTTGTCGTCTCCAACACGGTCAGCGGGAACCTGAGCGTCGCGCAAAACGGCATTGGCACCCTAACGCTCAGCGGCAGCAACAGCTATACCGGCAATACCGCGATCAATGCCGGCGTCCTGGCTCTAACCGGCACGAACTCCCTTCCGGGTTGGAACACTGCGGGCAGATATTCCGTCGCCGCCGGAGCCGCGCTGACGATTTCAAACACGATGGACGACACCGCCCTCGGCGCGCTTCTCGGAACCGGAAACTTCGCGGCCGGATCGTACCTGGGCTTTGATACCACCGCCGGCAATCGCACCTATGCGTCGAACTTTGGCAGCCTGGCTAGCGGGGTTGGCCTGGCAAAATCCGGAACGAATACTCTTAACCTGAGCGCCAACAATACCTATACCGGGCCGACGCTGGTCACCGGCGGAACGCTCCAAATTGGGACCGGCGGTACGGTCGGCTCAATCGGGTCCACGAGTGGCGTAACGGTCGGTTCCGGGGCTGTGCTTGGCTTTAACCGCACGGACGGCTACGGCGGAAGCTTCTCCCCGACCATCAGCGGCCTGGGCGGGGTTACTCTTGCCTCTGGAACGCTGGCGCTGACCGGCAGCAATACCTACACCGGCGTGACCAACATCGTCGGCGGAATGCTCAGCACAAGCTTGCTCGCCAACAGTGGAACGGCGAGCCCCATCGGGCAGGCCACCAACGCGGCGGCGAATCTCGTGCTGGCAGGCGGAACGCTTCAGTACACCGGAGCAAGTGTTGCCACAGACCACGGTTTCACGCTTGGAAGCGGCGCAACCAGCGGAATCGAGGTCACCAGCGCGGCGGCGAACCTCACAATTTCCGGCAGTTCCGCGGCCACCACTGGCGCGCTGGTGAAAACCGGGGCCGGCACGCTCACGCTGACCGGTCCCAACGCGTTCACGGGCGCGACGACCATTACCGCAGGCACGTTGCAGATCGGCACGGGCGGGGCCGGCGGCACGCTGGCTTCGACCAGCATCGTCAATAACGGCACGCTGATTTATTTCAAGGACGCGGCAGCCGCCGACGCGATCACGCTTCCCTCGGGTGGAATCACGGGAAGCGGCGCTCTGAGCGCCACCGCGGGGCATATTCTGCTCGCCGGGAATGTCAACCTGCCCAGCGGTAGTCAATCCTACGCGCAATTCGGAACTACGGGCCAATACCTGTCCAATGGTATCGACGTGGCTGGCTCTAATGTGACGCTAACCGGCACCTCCATCACCATGGCTGGCGATGCCGGAACCCAAAACCATAATGCGAACCTGACTCTCGACACCAGTGCCGTGAACGGGCCCATCAACCTGAATATCAGCCTTGGGCGTGGCGGAATCTGGTTTGGCCTGGAGTCTGGAAACTTGATCGTCAACTCCGGCACCGGCCCGATCAATATCACCGGTGCTGGTCCGACCGGATACTGGCAAGGTTGGAATGCCGGATATGGGGCTATCCTGACCGGGGCGGTCAATATTTCGGGAAACCTCAACTCAACGGGCGGACTGACGGTCAACCCCACGGTCAGCAGCACCGTGTCCGGTATTCTATCGAATGCCATGACGCTGACCAAAGGCGGTAGCGCGACGCTCACGCTGACCAATGCGAATTCCTACAGCGGCATCACCACGATCAACTCCGGCACGTTGCAGGTCGGCGCGGGCGGGACTGCAGGTTCACTCGGAAGCGCCGGGGTTACCGGGTCCTCCGGCGCGGTGCTGGCGTTCAATCGCAGCGACGCCGTTGTCGTCTCCAACACTATTACCGGGAGCCTGGGAGTCGCGCAAAACGGGTCCGGCACCCTAACGCTCAGCGGCAGCAACAGCTATACCGGCAATACCGCGATCACTGCCGGCGCCTTGGCTCTAACCGGCACGAACTCCCTTCCGGGTTGGAACACGGCGGGCAGATATTCCGTTGCCGCCGGAGCCGCGCTGACGATTCCAAACACGATGGACGACACCGCCCTCGGCGCGCTCCTCGGAACCGGAAACTTCGCGGCCGGATCGTACCTGGGCCTCGATACCACTGCCGGCAACCGCACTTACGCATCGAACATTGGCAGCCTGGCCAGCGGGGTTGGCATCGCAAAATCTGGTACGAACACTCTGATCTTGAGCGCCAACAATACCAATACCGGGCCGACGCTGGTCACCGGCGGCACTCTCCAGATTGGGACCGGCGGCACGGTCGGCTCGATCGGGTCCGCCAGTTCAGTAACCCTCGCTTCCGGGGCTGTGCTCAATTTCAATCGCACGGACGATTACGGTGGCGCTTTCGTGCCCGCGATCAGCGGTTCCGGCGCAGTGACGATTGCCTCGGGCACTCTGACCTTGAGCGGCAGCAACAGCTTCAGCGGGGCGACGACCTTGACCAGCGGCATTCTCAATCTGAACAACGCCAACGCCCTGCAATTTAGCACGCTTAACGCCAGCGGTTCCAACGTGGTGCAGTTCGGCAGCGGCATCGGTTCGTTCAATCTGGGCGGCCTCGCCTCCGGCACCAACACCGCGCGCATCGCGTTGACCGATGCCGCCAGCCAGCCGATCACTCTCACGGTCGGCGCCAATAACGGCACGTCCACCTTCTACGGTGGACTCACCGGCAGCGGCACTCTGGTGAAAGTCGGGACGGGCACGTTGACCCTCGACACGCAGCTCAGCAGCGGCGCCGGTGCGTTTACCTATTCTGGAGGAACGTATCTTCTCGCGGGGACGTTGAGATACGGCTCCTCCGCGGGCAATTTCATCAGCAACAAGCTTGGTTCAGGGACCCTCTATTTTGGCGCCACCAGCGGTTCATCAATCGCCACGTTGCAGCAGATTTACAACACCGACACGCTGCCCAACAATATCGTTCTTCAGAGCGGCAACACCGGAACGATGACCATCCAGGGCAGCGGTGGCAACGATGTATTTAGCGGCACGATCACGCTCGGCTCACCCAATTCGGCAGGCAAGGGCTTAACGATTGCCGGCGCTAATCTCTCCTTCGGGTTCACTGGCGTGATTCAGGATCCCTCCGGCATGACGCCCGGAACGGCGGGAACGGTGACCGTCGCGGGGAGCCCGGTCACTCTCAGCGCGTCCAATACTTACACCGGTCCGACGGTGGTCGCGTCGGGAGTTCTGGTCCTGAACAATGCCGGCGCCATCCAGAATAGCGCGTCGATCACAGGATCGAACGGCGGCACAATTCAGTTGCCGGGCGGGCTGTCCTTTTCAACCCCGCTCACCCTCTCCGGCACCGGCGCTTCCGGCCAGACCGGCGCACTGGTGAACACTGGCGGATACAACACATGGGTCGGACCGATCACCCTCGCCGGGGCTTCGACAATTTCTTCGAACAGCGGCTTTCTTGCGCTTTCAGGCACGATCTCCGGAAACCAGAACTTGACGCTGGCCGGCGCGGCGCTCGGTGAGATTCCCGAAACGCTTGCGATCGGTTCCGGTACTCTGAGCAAAGCTGGGACGGGAGTTTGGAATTTGGACAGCGCCCCCGTGGCCGGAGCGGTGAGCCTCAATGCGGGCAGCCTGAGCGTCAACAACACCGCGATTCTCTCGGGCGTGCCGCTCAATTTCAATGGCGGCAATCTCAGGATCACTGGCACGTCGGTGACGAGTCTTTCCGGACTCAACGCGAATTGGACAGCTTTCAACGGCGGATTCGAAATCTCAAGTTCCGCGGCGAATATCGTGATGACCCAAGCCCTGAGCGGCACCGGCGCGCTTACGAAGCTCGGTGCCGGAACCCTTACTCTCAATGGCACGGCGGCGAACACCAATTCCGGGGCGACAAATGTCAACGGCGGCACACTCGCCCTCGATTTTTCGAACCTGGGCACGCCAACCAATTTGATTGGGGCGAGTTCCGCTCTGAATCTGGGCGGCGGCGCTCTTTCGATCAAAGCGAACGGCAGCGGGAACACTTCGCAGACCTTCAACGGAGTGACGCTTAATTCGGGCGGCGGCTCGGTGCTGGTCAATGCCAACGGCGGCGCGGGAACCACGGTTGCCCTCGGCACGATCACCGGCACCGCTGCGGGCGGCAGTTTGCTGGTTGGCACAGCGCCCGGTGCGGGTTCCGGCACGGTGACGGTGACCACCGCTGGCCCAACGAACGCCACGGGGATCTACGGAGGGCGCGTGGTCTTCACCGACGGCGTCAACTACGATTGGGCGGGGTCGGCTTCAGGCAGTGCGCCTTACACGCTGGGCAGCTATACCGGTTATAGCGCGCTCGCATCCAGCGGCACGAATACCGCGAACTCGCGAATCACGACTGGCGCGGTCCTGTCCCCGGTGGCTGGTTTGACAACTAACACGCTGAAAATCGAGAACCCCGGCGCATCGCAGACACTGGATCTCGCGGCGGGAACTCTTTCGCTCAGTGGCGGCGGGCTGCTCGTAACCGGGTCCAACGCATTCACCATCCAGAACGGCACGCTTACCGGCGGCAATGGCGCGGGCGCTTACGATCTGGTAATCCAGCAATTCAATAGCGGCGGTTTGAACGTCTCCGCCTCCATCGCCAACAGCGGCACGAACGCCACCGCGTTGACCAAAGCAGGCTCGGGCACGCTGACGCTCTCCGGAAGCCTCGCGACCACTGGAGCCGTGGCGGTCAACGCGGGGCGCCTCGCGCTGGCCTCGGGGGCCTACCCGATCGCCTCCGGCGCGACGAGGGCGATTTCAATCGCAACCGGAGCAACTCTCGAACTCAACGCGACAGCGGGAACGAACTACCTTCCGGCGGACAGCGGTCAGGCACTCACTATTTCCGGCGGCGGCACGCTGGTGAAGACGGGTGGAGGGACGATGGTCTTGTGCGCTCCAAATACCACTGAGACGTTGGCCATGAGCGCGGGCGGTTTGATCGACGTGCAAGGCGGAACGTTGTATGCCACCACGAGTAATCACGGCAGTATGTCGGGCAATCAGGCATCCATCAACATCGCAGTGGGCGCGACATTCAATGGCGCAGAACTCAGCCTTTCGTTGGATGCACTGACGGGCGCGGGCACTTATAACGATGGCTACGGCGCCGTCATCACGACCCTTGGTGTTGCCAACGGTTCGGGCTCATTCTCGGGACTTATCCAAAACCAGCAGGGCACGCTTTCGATCGTAAAGGCAGGCTTGGGCACCCAGGTGTTCAGCGGCAGTTGCACCTACGGGGGCAGCACCACAATCAATGCCGGAACGCTGCAATTCGGTGCCGGGGGGACCACCGGCAGCCTCCCCTATTATTCATCCACCGCCACCGACGTGGCAGGCCTCGCCGGAGCGACGCTGGCGTTCAACCGCAGCGACTCGGTTCTCGTCTACAACGCAATCAACGGCGGGCTGGGCGTCACCCAAAACGGAACCGGAACCACAATCATCGGCCAAGTCTCTCTCTATACCGGGCCGACGCTGGTGAATTCCGGAACGCTGCAAATAGGCAACGGCAACTCCGGACGCATTTCTCCAAACAGCGCCATAACCGTCATGCCGGGCGCAACGCTGGCAATCAACCAGAACAACGGCTTGTTTGCCAACGCGGTGAGTAACAGCGGCATGGTTGTCGCGACCGGGTCCAAGAGCAACACCATTTCGGGAACGATCAGCGGCTCAGGCGGTTTTGCCGATATGTCAACGGGGCTGACTACCATCACCGGTTCCAACAATTACACCGGGCCGACCGCCATCACCGCGGGCACGCTTGCCATCGGCAGCGGCGGCTCGATCGCACCGACCAGCGGCATTGCAATCAGCGCGGGCGCGGCACTCGGGTTCAACCGTGCGGATAATTACGGCGGCAACTGGTCGATCCCGATCAGCGGCTCGGGCGGGGTAACGGTTTCGGCGGGCACGCTGACCTTGAGTGGCAGCAACAGCTACAGTGGCGCGACCACCTTCGCCGGGGGCGTGCTCAAGCTCGGCAGCGCTAATGCGCTTTCCAATAGCACATTGACTGGGAGCGGTTCGAATCTGATAACGTTCGCGAGCGGCATCGGCGCGTTTACAATGGGCGGTCTGATTTCCGGCACCGGCGTTTCGATCGCGTTGACCGATGCGGCGAGCCAGCCCATCTCCCTGGCTGTCGGTGGCAATAATACCAGCACCACCTATTCCGGCGGGCTCACGGGCAGTGGGGCTCTGGTGAAAGTCGGGACGGGGACGTTGACCCTCGATACGCTGGCGGTCACCGGTGGAACAGGCGCTTTCACGTATTCGGGGGGTACCTACATCCTTTCCGGCACCCTGAAATATGGCTCTTCGGCGGGCAACGCTGTCTCCAACAAGCTGGGAACCGGAACGGTGTATCTCGGAGACACGACGGGTTCGGCCAACGCCACATTGTCGGAGATTTACAACAGCGATAACCTGCCCAATAACATTGTCGTCCAGAGCGGCAACTCCGGCGTGGTGACCCTCTTCGCGGATGCCTATCAAAACATTAACGGATCGATCACGCTCGGTTCGGCCAACGGCTCCGGAAAGAGTCTCACCCTGGCGGGCAACTCCGGCGGCGGACGCCAGCAGCATATCCTTGGCGTGATTCAGGACCCGGCCGGGATGATCCCCGGAACGGCAGGCACCGTCACGATCAGCAATCCCGGAAGCACCACTTTTTCCACCGCAAACACCTATACAGGATCCACCGTCGTCGCCTCGGGTATTCTGATTCTCAGCAACGCGAATGCGATCCAGAATAGCGCGTCGGTGACAGGATCGACCGGCAGTACGATTCAGTTGACCGGGGGGGGGTCCTTTGCCAACCCGCTAACCCTCTCCGGCAGCGGCGCTTCCGGCCAGACCGGCGCGCTGGTGAACACGGGCGGATACAACACCTGGGCCGCTCCCATCACGCTGAGTGGAGCCGCCAGAATCTCGTCCGACAGCGGCACTTATATCGCGGGAAGCCCGATTTCCGGAAGCGCCACCCTGACGCTCGCCGGGACTGCAAACGGCACGGTAACCGGGGCCGTCGCCCTCGGTTCCGGCACGCTCAGCAAAGCCGGTGCGGGCGTGTGGAGCCTGAGCGGCGCGAACACCGTTGGAGCGATGGATCTTAGCGGGGGAACCCTCGCCGTCTCCAGTGACGCAAGCCTCGGCGGCGGCGCAACCCCGATCAACTTCAACGGCGGCACGTTGCGCGTGGAAGGCGTCACTCTCAACAGCCTTTCAGCCCACACACTGAACTGGTCGGGCGGCGGATTTGAAATCAAGAATAGCGCGAACAACTTCACAGTCGGCCAGGTTTTGAGCGGCACCGGCGGGCTTGCGAAACTCGGAGCGGGCGCGCTGACCCTCAACGGCACGGCGGCAAACACCTATTCCGGTGCGACAAATGTCAACGGGGGCACGCTCGCCCTCGATTTCACGAACCTTGCCACGCCAACCGATCTGATCGCATCAAGTTCCGCTCTGAATTTCGGCGGTGGCGCTCTTTCGATCAAGGCGAACGGGACCGGAAGCACCTCGCAGACCTTCAATGGAGTGGCGCTTAATTCGGGCGGCGGCAGCATTCTCGTCGATCCCAACAACGGGCCGGGAACGACCGTGACCCTTGGCACGCTGACCGCAACGGCGGCTGGCGGCAGCCTGCTGGTGGGCACCGCACCCGGCGCGGGAACTGGAACCGTTGCCTTCTACACCAACAGTGTAACGGATGCCACCGGCATTCTCGGCGCGCGAGTCGCCTTTGCCGACGGTTCGGCTGCGGGATACGATTGGGCTGCGAAGGTTTCGCCATCCGACCCTCTGATCGCCTACGGCGGCTACACCGCTCTGGCTGTGACGGGTTCGGACGCCAACAACTCCCGTATCTCCGCCGGCACAACGCTGACCGGGGGCGTCAATACCAACACGCTGAAGATCGAAGCGCCCGCAGCCGGGCAATCGCTCGCGCTTGGCGGCACGACGCTGAGCCTCACCGGCGGCGGTTTGCTTGCCACCGGCTCCAATGCGTTTACGATCTCCGGCGGAACACTGACCGCCGGCAACGGCACGGGCGCTTATGAATTGGTGATCCAGCAATTCAACAGCGGCGGCTTGAATATCTCCGCCTCCATCGCCAACAGCGGCACAAACGCAACCGCGCTCACCAAAGCAGGCTCCGGCACGCTCACACTTTCCGGCAGCCTGGCGGCCACGGGAGCCGTGGCGGTCAATGCCGGACGGCTGACACTGGCGACCGGTTCTTATCCGATCGCCTCCGGCGCGGCGAGGACGATTTCGATCGCGACCGGAGCGAGCCTCGAACTCAGCGCGACTGCGGGAACGAACTATCTTCCGGCGGACAGCGGCCAGGCACTCAGCATCTCCGGCGGCGGCACGCTGGTAAAAACCGGCACAGGGACAATGGTTCTCGTAAACGGGAATACGTATGGAGCGCTGGCGATGAGCGCCGGCGGGTTGATCGACGTGCAAGGCGGTTTGCTGCAAGCCTCCACGAATTATCACGGGAACATGAGCGGTAATCAGGCCTCCATTAACGTTGCTTCCGGGGCGACCTTTGCCTGCGGTGAACTCAGTTTATCCCTCGATGCCCTCACGGGTGCCGGCACGTTCACCGGCGGTTATGGAGCAAGCGCAATGACCGAAACCATCGGCGTCGCCAACGGCTCTGGAACGTTTACCGGAGTCGTCAATCTGACTTCCGTGGTGACCCTGCTCAAAGTGGGCACGGGGACGCAGGTGCTCGGCGGCTCAAACACCTACACGGGACCGACCACCGTGTACGCTGGCACCTTGCAAATCGGCGCGGGCGGAACCACGGGATCGCTCTCGGCCAGTTCCTCCATCAGCGGATGGGCGGGCGCGATGCTCGCTTTCAACCGTAGCGACTCCGTGACGCTCTCCAACGCCATCTCCGGCGGCATCGGATTCCAGCAAAGCGGCGGCGGGCTGCTGACTTTGACCGGCAGCAACAGCTTCTCGGGACCCACCACCGTCAACTCCGGCACGTTGCAACTCGGCAACGGCAGCACTGGAAGCGTTTCTCCAAGCAGCGCCGTGAGCGTCATGCCGGGCGCAACCCTGGTTGTAAATCTAAAAAACAGTTCCTTCGCCAATTCGGTCAGCAACGGCGGCGTCGTTGCCGTGACCGGAACGAATGCCAACACCATTTCGGGCGTCATCAACGGCTCGGGCGGCTTTACCCAGATGTCAACGGGGTTGACCGCGATTACCGGTTCCAATAGCTATACCGGCGCAACCACCATCGGCAGCGGGACCCTCCAACTTGGCAATGCGAATGCCGTCGGCTCGGCTTCGGGTTCGCTCCGAATGAATGGCGGCACGCTTGACCTGCACGGGAACAGCGCTTCCGTGGGCGCGCTGAGCGGTTCCGCCGGAGCGCTGATCACCAACACCGTCAGCGGCACGGCAGCCCTGGGCAGCACAGTGGCCACCGGCACAGCGACTTACGCGGGCAGGATCGCCAACGGAACCGGCGTCGTAGCTTTAAACAAGAGCGGTGCGGGCACGTTGATCCTGAGCGGCAGCAACAGCTATGGCGGCGGAACAACCGTCAACGGCGGCACGCTCAACGTGAACGCCGATCAAGCGCTCGGCGCCAGCAGCGCTTCGGTGACGATCAACGATGGAGCCACACTGCAAACGTCCGGTTCCTTCGCCTTTAACGCCAGCCGTAGCGTGATCCTGAGCGGATCGGCCACCATCGACACCCTGGGCAACACCAACACGATTGCCGGGCCCGTCAGCGCAAGCGGGGCGACCCTTTCCAAGTCTGGGTCGGGCACGCTCATCGTAAGCGGTTCCCTGACGATAGCGGGACTGAACGCGAACGCCGGCACCGTCCAACTGGCGCAATCCGGCTCAATCGGTGCGGTCAGCATTGCCGCCGGGGCGACCGTGGCCCTGACGGCCCACACCGGCAGCACCTACAACGTGCTCGACATCTCCTCGTTGGCGCTCTCGGGATTCAGTTCCGCAATGGCCGGTCAAAATAACGCGGTGACCGGCGCCACCTACACATCTTTGGATGTCGGCGCGCAAAGCCAGAAATCCTGCGGGCTGACGGATACAGGGCTCGCGGTCGCACAAGCGGTCGCCAACAACGCAGCCCCGGAAGCTCCCGAGGCCGTTCCGGAACCCGGCGCGTTCGGATTGCTGCTCGCTGGCGCTTCCGCGCTGCTCGGTTTCCGGCGCAGGGGGAAGGGAAAAAGTCCCGAAAATCGGTTTTAGTGATGTTGACCCGCATTTGCCGGTGGGGACCGGTTGGGGGTGCGGGTCAATCAAGGTCGCCGTGGCGTTTAGGGGCGCTGCGGCGACCACCTCTTTGCTTCGCATCTCAAAATCAGTCTCGCGTCGTCCGCCTGCGCAATTACTTTGCTTTCGGCCCGATGCAGTGAAGGAAAGTTCATCCCGGCTCCACCACTTATGAAATATAAAATGCCATGTCAATTAGCGGCTGGATTGTTGCTGGCCGCAGCGGTTGCCCATGCACAGAGCAGCAAGGAACAAATCGCCGACTTGACCCAGGTGCCGCAGCTTCACGAGACCAAGGAGCAGCGCGATACGCGGATGCAGTGGTTTCGCGACGCGAAGTTCGGAATGTTCATCCACTGGGGGCCGTGCTCGGTCGGGCGGAAAGAGATAGGCTGGGGCCGCAACGCCCACCGCCCGTGGGACATCGGCGGCGTGCAGACCCCGCGCACCGCGGATCCTGTTTACGACAACTACTACAAGGAGTTCAATCCCACCAAATACGACGCCGACGCCTGGGTGCGGTTCGCCAAGGAGTGCGGCATGAAATACATGGTGCTCATCTGCAAGCACCACGACGGTTTCTCGCAATTCGACTCGAAGCTGACGAACTATAGCATCATGGCAACGCCGTACCGACGCGACATCGTGAAGCCGTTTGTCGAGGCCTGTCATCGGCATGGGATCAAGGCCGGGCTCTATTACTCGACGCGCGATTGGTATAATCCGGACTATCTCGTCGGCGACAACGCGAAGTACGACCAATGGTATCGGGGGCAGATCGAGGAACTCCTCTCCAACTACGGCAAGGTAGACATGATGTGGTTTGACCATGTCGGCGGGCGCGACTGGGGCAAGTGGCGCTTCGACGAGCTCTTTTCGATGATGTACCGGCGCCAGCCTCACATGCTCGTGAACGACCGCGCAGCAAAGTTCTGCGGCCCGGCTTCGCCCGAAGACCGCGGGCCGGCGACCCCGGAGATCAGGAAAATGACCCATGGCGATTTCTACACGCCGGAGGGCACAATCGGTTCGATGGACATCGCCCGGGACTGGGAGTCGTGCATCCATGTCGGAAAACAGTGGTCGTACGGCGGCGAGGACGGCTTCAAAGGCCCGGAGGAATGCATCAAAATGCTCGTGAGTTGCGCGACGGGCGGCGGCAATCTGCTGCTCAACTTCGGCCCGCGACCCGACGGAACCTTTGCCGATGGCGAGGCAAAGGTGGCGCGCGCGATGGGCGAGTGGCTCAAGAAATACGGCGACGCGATCTACGGCACGCGTGGCGGCCCCTACAAGAACGGCCTCTGGGGCGGGAGCTGCCACAAGGCGAACAAGCTCTTCCTGCATGTTTACAAATGGGCGGGTGCATCGCTCGCGTTCGATCCCCTGCCCTTCAAGGTCGTCTCCGCCCGCACGCTCAACGGATCGCCGGCGACGTTCACTCAGAGCAATTCAGAATTCGCCGTCAGTATCCCCGAAACCGGCCGCGACACACCGGTTACGGTGATTGAGTTGACGCTCGATCAGCCCGTGCCGGAAGGAACGCTCGCCGGCGCAAACCGCTCGGTGGCGGAAAGCGCGATGGCCCAGTACGGCGAGGTGCTCAGCGCGGGCGCGACCCTCGAACTCAGCAGCACCAACGCCGCCAACGACCGGACCGCCAACCACGAGCGGCTCTTCAAGGGCGAACGGATCGGCTATGCGTTCCACACCGAAAACGAGAAGAATCCGTGGGCCAAAATCGATCTCGGCGCGGTGCGGAATGTGAAGGCGGTCGTTATTGAAAGCCGACCGGGCGACCGGCGCACCGACGGCCTGATTCTTTCGATCTCCGAGGATGGCAAGGAATGGACCAAGTTATGGCAGGCAAAAGAGTGGGATGAGAAGTGGTTCGTTCCTGTTACCCAATTTCACTCCGGCATCGACATGCCCGGCCGCCCGGTTCATTTCCTCAAATTGGAAACGCAAAACCCGGCGCCGCGCCCGCTGCTCCTGAACCGCGTCACCGTCTATGGGGAGCAAAAGCCATGAAACGGGTTATCGCAATCGTTCTGGTCGCACTAACGGCCTGTGCCGTGCCCCCGCTTTGGGCCGACGTCAGACTTCCATCGGTCCTCGGGGACCACATGGTGCTTCAGCAGGCAAGCACGGTCACCCTCTGGGGTTGGGCCTACGAGGGGGAGAAGGTCGTCATTGAGACATCCTGGGGCGAGAAGGGTGAGGCGGTGGCCGACGCCCGAGGGGACTGGAAGGCGTTCGTCAGGACGCCGAAAGCAGCTGCATTGGACCGCGAACCGCGCCGCGAGTGGATCCGTTTCACCGTGCCGAATGAGAACAGCATCCAGCTCAAGGACATTCTATTCGGTGAAGTCTGGCTCGCCTCCGGCCAGTCCAACATGTGCATGATGCTCGGCCCCGACTTTCCCGAGGGACACAACGGTTGGTACGGAGACAAATTCTGGAAGGAGGAATCGGCCCGCATGGCGCATCCCGCGATCCGGGTCTTCAACGTCGAGAAGAGCGCCGCGCCCGATCCCTGCGCGGACTGCAAGGGGGTGCTTCCCGACCACGTCCTGCTGCCAGTGGACAACGCAGGGCTTACCCGCGACTTGCTGACCGGTTGGCAAGTCTGCTCGCCCGAGAGCGCCCCCTACGTGAGCGCCGTGGCCTATTACTTCGCCGTCATGCTCCAGAAGAGGCTCAACGTCCCGTTGGGGATTGTCACGAGCGCCGTCGGCGGCTCCCGCATCCAGGCGTGGATGAGCGCCGGGGCGCTCGGGGCCGTGGAAGGACACGGGCAGGAGGCGATCAAGGTCCACCGCATGGGCAGCTGCGCCCTCTACAACGGAATGATCGCGCCCCTGCTGCCGATGGCCTTTCGTGGAGTCATCTGGTATCAGGGAGAATCGAACGCGGATTCCCCTCCTGGCGACTACGCCCGATTGCTCGCGGCGCTCATCGCCGACTGGCGGGCGGGTTTCGGCAATCCCAACCTCCCCTTCGACCTCGTCCAACTCGCCAACTATGGAAAGCCCGCGACCGGGCCGGAGGAATCGAAGGTGGCCCTGGTCCGGGAGGCGCAGGCGCAGGTGGCATCGACCGTGCCCGGCGTCGGAATGGCCGTGGCGATCGATCTCGGAACCCCGGTAATCCACCCGCCCAACAAGCGCGACGTCGCCGACCGTCTCGCCAGAATCGCCCTGGCGCGGACCTACGGGCTCGCGCAGGTATGCGAGGGGCCGGTCTATCAGGGAATGACCGTCGTGGGACCGGCGCTCCGGCTCCGGTTCAGGAACGGCGGGGAACCGCTCGTCGCCGCTGAAGGAGAATTGCGCGGATTCGAGATCGCCGGGGCCGACGGAAAGTTCGCGCCCGCCGCCGCCCGGATCGACGGGGAATGCGTCATCGTCTCCAGCCCGGCAGTGCCCGCCCCCGTCGCGGCCCGCTACGCCTGGGCCACCAACCCGCAAGGGTGCAACCTCTACAACAAGGCCGGCCTTCCCTCATCGCCCTTCCGCACCGGCGCCACCCGCCCGTGACGCCGTCACGCAATTGATACACCATTCATGAACCCATCGAAGCCACCATTGAACAGAATCATCATTCAGGCAGAGAAACTTTAACGATATTTGATCAACCGATAAGAGAACCCTCATGAAATCAAGAATCTCGCTCAAGTTGGTTGCTATTGGATTTGTGACCGCGGTGGGGGCTGCTCTGGCCATGGCGCAAAGCCCTGTCGATCCTGGTCCCTTGACGGAAAGACTGGTTTCCTCTCCGGGAAATACCTGCTACTTCATCAACCCTGAGACGGGAGACGACTCCAATCCAGTCGGCAAACCGTGGCGTACTTTCAAGAAACTGAACTCCATCCAGTTCTCTGCCGGTGACACAGTGGAGATCGCTCCCGGCCGACAGGAGGAAACCCTCAAGCTTACCGGAGAGGGAACACAACAGAACCCGGTTGTCGTCCGTTTCCTTCCAGGCACTCACGTCATTGGAATCAAGAACACGGTGCGGTTGCCGTTGTTTGTTTCCAATGCCTGCGACTCGAGCGCGCCAAAGCCTCTCGGCATTTGGATCCGAAATGCAAGGCATTTGCGGCTTGAAGGCGACGGCGTTTCAGGCCGCACAAAGACGACCATCCTCTACGACGGTCGCATGGTGCAGCTCTTCAACGAACACTCGGAGGACATTGCCTTTACCAAATTGGTCTTTGACCTCAAGCGTCCGACGGTTTCCGAGTTCCGGGTTCTCTCCGCCAGCGGGATTGCCGCCCTCATCGAAGTCGCCGAAGGTTCCGACTATGCCGTCGAGAATGGGAAATTTTCATGGCGAGGCGATTGGGGGCCAGGGGCTTTCTGCCAGGAAGCGGTTCCCAACGAAGGCCGTTGCTGGCGGCAGCGCACCCCCAGGGGCTGGACTTCCAACGGACAGACGGAAGCCAAGGCCACCGATCTGGGCCAGCGCAAGGTGCGCCTTGAATTTGAGAAGGGCGACAGCGGGTTGACCGCCGGCCACCAGTACCACTTCCGCAACACCACCCGCGATCTGGTCGGCATTCACACCGCCCGCTGCAAGGACGTCGTGTTCCGCGATTGTGATTTCTACGCCCTTACCGGAATGGGTTTCGTCAGCCAGTTTACCGAGAACATGACCATGCAGGGCGTCAACGTGGCGCCTCCCTCCAACACCATTCGCACCTGCTCGGCGTGGGCCGATATCTTCCAGTTTTCAAACTGCAAGGGAAACATCCTCGTCGATGGCTGCCGACTCTCTGGCATGCAGGACGATTCGGTCAATTGCCACGGAACTTACCTCCGGATTGTGGAGAAAACCGGAGAACGCCAGTTGCTGGTGCGTTTTGTTCATCCGCAAACGTATGGTTTCGCCGCCTATGTTCCGCGGGATGAAGTGGCGGTGATGAACGCCGCTTCTTTGCGCGAGTACCCCGGCAACCGGCGCTGCAAGGTTCGCTCGGTGGAACGAAAAACCGACCGCGACTGGCTCCTTGATTTCGAAGGCCCACTGCCCGAGTTCCAAAAGGACGATCTCTTGGACAACATTTCCTGGAACCCGAACATCACCGTCTCCCATAACAAGGTGGATATGGACCCGGTTCGCGGCTTCCTGTTGAGCACCCGGGGGAAAATTGTGGTGACTCAAAACAGCCTTTCCTGCTTCATGCCGGGGATTCTGGTCGAGGGCAACGGCACTTATTGGATGGAGTCCAGTCCGGTCCGCGACATGCTGATCCAAAACAACCGTTTCATCCGCTGCGGCATCCTTGTCACCGCGAGCAGCAGCAACAACAACCCCGACAAGCCCGTCCACGAAAACATCCGCATTTTGGACAACACCTTCACAAACCTGGAGGATGCGTTCGAAGCCAACAAGGGAACGGCCATTTACGCAAGGCATCTGAAGGGGCTTGTCGTAAAGGGGAACCGAGTGGACCAGTCCCCTGCCCCGGCTTCGGTCAATATCGATGCGTCGTGTTCCGGTCTGCAGTTGGAACGCTTACGATGAGTGCGGGGCGCACCTTCTGGGTGATACCGAACTCCAGTTGCCAGACTTCGCCGCGCTCAGACACGTTGTTTCTCCTCCTCGTCGAGAGCGCGGAAGGAGGCGGCGGCCAGTTCCATTCTCGTTACCGACCTCAATGTATTTGAGGTGAAACGGCCCGGGGTGGTCGGCTTTCGCGCGCAACGCGCCCCATTTGCTGTCCGCCGGGCCGTTGGCATACTCGATGGCGTCAAGCGCGTCCTGAACAAACTCGTCCATCTTGTCCATGGGAACGTTTTCTTTGTGGGACATGCCGACATTGATCACGAAAAGCGGTTCCGCACCGATGTCCTCGCACAACTGCAAATACTCGTGGTAGCCCAGGCCGTCCGTGGACCGATAGCCCCAGAGGTTGTAATGGCCGGGGCGCTCCGCGACATCGCCGATGGTCTTTTTCCAGCGAGAGGCTTCCGCCATCACCGTCCCCTCCACGAAGCAACCGCCTGGGAAGCGCACAAACGCGGGGTGCATTTCAACGAGCATCCGCGCCAAGTCCGCACGCAAGCCGTTGGCACGGCCCTTGAAGGTGTCTCTGGGAAAAAGCGAGACCATGTCCAGCCAGAGGGTGCCTGGCTTGGAGGCGGCGACGACCAACCGCGCATTGGCATCGGTCGAGTTTGCGATCAGCGCGCCCTCATACTTCTTCCAGTGCGGGTCGATCTTTTCGATGGCCTTGGTGGCGAGCACGGTTCCGTCCTGCTTTTCAAGCGACACCGTCAGCGGTCCCGCAAAGTTCTCCGCAGCCTGGGCGGAGAGCGAAAAATTGTATTGTTTGCCCGATTCCACGGCGATGCCGCTCGCCGATTCGTTTGCCGCCTTCTGAAATTTTGGGCGCCACTCTTCAGGCTTGTTTGCGGGACGTTGCGGCGCCCCCTTGAAGCCGTCATTCGCAACGCCAACGCGTTCCCCGGCGGTCTTCCGGATATCCAGGCGCAAGCACGTCGGGTTGCTGGCGTTGAGCGGATGATTCTTGTCCAAATCGATCGCAGCATCGGCATTCGCGCCTTTGACCAACGTCCACGCAATCGGTGTGGAGTCGTCTTCAAAGGAGCGATTCTGGATCATCTCCGCGTAAATTCCACCGTCTCCGGCGCGATTGATTTCTTCGAAAAAGATGCCGTAAAGCGTGGGGCTGATCGTGATGCCAGGCTTGTCGGCGGCAATAACGATGGATGCTTTCTCCGCGAGCAGCGGACCGCCTGCGAGGAGCGAACAAAGAGCGAAAAGACACGGGCGAGAGAATGAGGGGTATGGCATATCGGGTAGAAGACATTCAAGGTGTATGAGCCGGGCGCGGCGGTGACCAGAGCAATTCTACTGGACAGTTCAGTGAGGGTGCGTTCGCAGAGGTGATTAATGCATTAGCGTAAGCGTCCGCGCTGGCATCTCTGGTGCTAATGGGTTTCATTCGCTTGCTTTAAGAGGTGAATCTGCGCGTCTATTGCGGCGGGCAAAATTGCGGCCTGCTGGAGCGGTGGATCAAGAGGGGCTTTCAAAATTCTAATGCCGCGAACCCTGGCTGAAGACCCAGCGTGGCTATCGCGCCTGTCAAAAATCCATGGGTAGTCTGGGGCGACCTACCGGCGTTAATCAATAAATGGATGGTGCCGATCTATCGGCGGCTCCGAGTAAAATTAATCCTTGCAATTCAACCCGGTTGAATCACACTCACTCCTGTTGCCGCCATGGTTAAAGTTCGCACCACCTCCCATCCTTCCGCCTCCGCTCCCGATGTTCCTCAATCCCCCCTCGGCCAGCGCATTCGCCGTCTTCGGGTGCAGCAGGGGCAGACTCAGGGGGAGGTCGCCTGCGCCTGTGGATTCACCAAAAGCCTGCTCTCAAAAATCGAGACGGGACGCGTCTTCCCGCCCATTGCGACGCTGGTAAAGATCGCGGGCACGCTGGGCACGAATCTCGCGGCATTACTCGAAGACGACAACAAGGGCGGGGCCGATTTCTGCTCCCTTTGCGATGCCCTGCGCTCCATGGCGCCCACCGAAAAAGGGTACAGCGTCTTCCCGTTCGCCGTTTCCCGGAGCGAAAAGAAAATGCAGCCGTTCCTTTTTGAAGTGCGCAAGGGCGAGGTAAAGCATCACTCGCTTTCCCACACCGGCGAGGAGTTTCTTTACGTTCTCGAGGGGGAAATCCAGTTCCGCGTCGGCAATATCGAATACGGAATGCGCGCAGGCGACAGTTTGTACTTCGATGCAACCGAAGAGCACGGCGTCAAAGCCGTCAGCGAGGTGGCGCGCTACTTGGACGTCTTTTGCTGAAGCGGCATCACCCCCCACGCACCCTCAATCAACAAGCGCTCAGCTTCCCTCTCCATTCCACATGAAAACACCATTAAGATTCCTTGCATCCCTTCTATCCATCAGCTTTGCGATGGCCGCGCAATCGGCTGACAACAAACCGGCCTCCGCTGTCGCCGCGCAAACTCCGCCGTTCCTCGACCCCAACAAAACTTGGGACGCGCGTGTTGCCGACTATGTGAACCGGCTCACGCTAGAGCAGAAGGCGGACCTGCTTGACCACAGAGGCCCGACGGTCACGGTGGATGGGTTTGCCCTCCGTTCCGACCAGTGGAACCAATGCCTCAACGGAGTGAAGTGGACGGAGCCGACCACTCTGTTCCCCACGTGCATCGCCATGGGAGCCACCTGGAACCCCGACCTCGTCCGCGAGATCGCCGGAGTCCTCTCCGATGAAGCCCGTGCCATCTACAATGGCTGGCGCAACGATCCGAATTTCAAAGGTGAACACAAGGGCCTGATCTACCGCGCCCCGGTCATCAACATCGCCCGCAATCCTTACTGGGGCCGCACCCATGAGGTTTACAGCGAGGACCCGTTTCTCACGGGGCGGATGGGCGTCGCCTACGTGCGCGGCCTTCAGGGCGACGACTCCCGGTACCTGAAGATCGCGGCGACGCTCAAGCACTTTGCCGTCAACAACGTGGAGACGGGCCGCACCAAGCTCAACGCGGTTGTGCCGGAGCGGGCGTTGCGCGAGTACTGGCTGCCGCATTTCCGCGACGCCGTGGTGGAAGGCCAGGCCCAGTCGCTTATGGCCTCCTACAACGCCATCAATGGAACGCCAAACAACATCAACCAATGGTTGCTCACCGACGTGCTCAAGAACGAATGGAAGCACGACGGGTTTGTTGTCTCCGACCTCGGCGGCGTACGGACGATGGTGGCGGGCCATGGAGCAAACAAGATGACCTACGAGGACGCCGTCGCCAAGAGCGTGATGGCGGGCTGCGATTTCTCCGACAAGGAATACCGCGAGAACATTCCGGGCGCAGTGCGCAGCGGCAAGATTTCCGAAGCGCGACTCAACGATGCGGTGAGCCGGGTGATCCGCACGCGGATGCGTTTGGGCGAGTTCGACCCGGTTGCCAGCCAGCCGTGGAGCCGCATTCCGCCGGAGGCGATCAACAGCCCCGCCCACCGCGCCGTCGCGCTCAAGGCGGCCCGGCAAGCCATCGTCCTGCTGCAAAATCGCGGTCAGTTGCTACCCCTGAATCCCGCGACCTTAAAATCCATCGCGGTGATCGGGCCGCTGGCTGATTCCATCACGATGAACAATTACAATGGCAAGGCTCCCGAGTGCATTACGGCGCTGGCAGGACTGCGGAACCGCGCGGGGGCCAGCGTTGAAATTCGCAATGCCTTGGGTGCGGTTATTCCAAGCAGCCCTCCGCATCTGAAGTCAAAGGAAAAGCCTGCCCCCGTTCCGGTCATCGACCATGCCGCCGAACGCGCGAAGGCCGTTGAGATTGCCGCAAAATCCGACGTTGCCATCGTCTTCGTCGGCACGAATGGCGCCACCGAACAAGAAGGGCACGACCGCAAATCGCTTGGCCTTCCTGGCGAGCAGGAAGCCTTGGTTGAAGCCGTTGCCGCCGCCAATCCGCGCACCATTGTCGTGGAGATGAGCGCCGGACCGCTCACTGTGCCGTGGATTGCGGAACACATCCCCGCGGTGTTGCAAGCCTGGTGGCCCGGCGAGGAAGGCGGCAACGCCATCGCCGACGTGCTCTTCGGCACGGCGAATCCCGCCGGTCGCCTGCCCTGCACCGTCTATGCCTCCGAGGAGCAAGTTCCGCCACAGGATGAATATGATGTCACCAAAGGGTTCACCTACCTGTATCTCAAGGGGGCTCCGCTCTACGCTTTCGGCCATGGTTTGAGCTACACCACGTTTGCCTATTCGGACCTTACGCTTTCTGGGACCGATGCCAAAGACGGGGACACTATCACGGCATCAGTCACTGTCGCGAACACAGGCAAGCGCGATGGGGATGAAGTGGTGCAGGTCTATGCCCGCGAGCCGCAGGGCAAAGTCGCCAAGCCGCACCTGCGCCTCGTCGGCTTCAAGCGGATTACTCTAAAAGCAGGGGAGAAACAGGCGGTCGCAATTCCAGTGGAAGTCGCCCGAATGCGCTACTGGGATGAAGCAACGCATTGCTTTGTCGCGGAACCCGGCGGGTATGAATTGAAAGTCGGCGCGAGTTCCGCGGACATCCGGTCCAGTGCGCCATTCACAGTCCAACGCTGAACAGCTTTTGATATGAAAACCTATACTCTCGACTTCATCCGCGCGCAAACCGCCCGCTGGCTCGCATGGTTGACGGGTTGCTGCGCGCTGCTTTGGTTCCTCATCCGCGTCATTCCCAAACCGAGCCGGGCAGCCTACCCGTGCCAGCGGGCAGCGTTTCCGGCGGCCTCGGCTTTTATCGTTTCACTCTTGACCGGCTGTGGCGGCGTGGCGGTGTTCCTGCGCCGACATAAGTTGCCTGTGCTGGCGGCGGTGGTGTTGATCACCGGTATTGGCATATTCCTCTCCAGCAATCTCTCCGCGTTCGATGCGGCAGCGCCCGTCAGTTCCGGGACCGGCAGCGGAGCGGCGGCCCAGCCGACGCCCCTTCCCAAATGGATTCCCGCCACGAAGCCCAATGAGCCCATTGGCCAGGCCAAGGGAATTTTTCCGGGGCGGGTTACGTATATCCGGGATCTCCGCGCCACGCCATGGGACGGGAAAACCGGCAAGTGGTGGGATGAGGGGAACATCAACCAGAAGGTGCTCGACCAGATGTTCTCCAAATCCATCCTGAGCCTCACCGGAGCCGACTCCGTCCGCGCCGCCTGGGAGAAGCTAATCCGCGCTTACAACAAAACCCACAACCGGGGCGATGCCGCCCGAAAGCCTGGTGAAACCGTCGCGGTAAAGATCAACCTCAACAACACCTACGGCGGCTACGCGGACAACGACAACAACATCGACCAGTCCCCGCAGTCTGTCCGCACGCTGCTTGGCCAACTGACCCGTGAGGCGGGATTTGAGGAATCCGCAATCCTTGTTTACGACGCCAGCCCCGCTGGGGTGAGGTTTCGCGCGATCCCAGATAGGATGTACAACCCGCTCCACCGCGAGTTTCCGGGAGTCCGGTGGATGGACTGCCAAGGCAAGTTCGGGCGCGAAAAGGCGGACTGGGTTGAAGGCGCCATCACCTACTCCTCGCCGGAAACCGCGCTCGGCACGGCCCTGCCAAAACAGGTGGTGGATGCAACTTACTTGATCAACTTTGCCCTGCTCAAGGGGCATGAAATCTCGGGCATCACCCTCTGTGGAAAAAACCATTTCGGCTCTATCATGTTCCCGTACAAAGATCATTCGAAATACGTCGCTCCTCGAAAGCGCGACATCACGGCTCAGAACGCTTTGGTCGATCTAATGGGATGCCCAAACCTCGGCGGCAAGACGATTCTCTACATCCTCGACGGCCTTTACGGCACACAAACCAACGTGGGCGACGTCGGCAACCGCGACCGCTGGAACAACCTCTTTAACGGCGAATGGTCCGCCTGCTATTTGATGTCCCAGGACCCCGTCGCCATCGATTCCGTCGGCCTTGATCTCCTTTACGCGGAGTTTGGCGAAAAGCTCGGGTTCAGCGGCTCCAAACACTTCCCGATGGGTTCCGTCTTCAACAGCGACAATTACCTGATCGAAGCGGCGAACGGCACAAACAAGACTTCCGGCCCCTACAAACCCAACGGCAGAGGAATTGGCAGCCAAGGCGCGCATGAACATTGGAACAACCCCAAGGACATGCAATACAGCCGGAACCTTGATCCCAAGAACGGCACGGGAATCGAGCTGATTCGCGTTCCCTAACCATTGCTATTTTGCCGCCCATCCCGCTCCATTGCGGGACGAATAACCGAGCCGTCGAATCAGAGTGCTCGGAAATCGAAGCTGGTTGGGGTGAGATCGACCACTTGATGCAACGAGAGCGCTCCGAGGCAGCCCCAATGCCAGGACTTTGGAAACCGGCAACCCACGCCTGCCCTGCAATAGGAGAAAGCAGACTCCGCGCGCTAACGCGACGTCCGGCTGCTGGGTGAATCTTTGCCCCGTCTTTGACCTTGAAGACCGTCTTCCAGGTCTTCGAACGTAATGATGGTCTTGGGTTGGAAAGCCGGTGAGGCAGCGTAATTAAGCAGGCTTTGGTAGAACTGACGGACTTCGGGCTGGCTCTGCTGGCCAAGCACGTCGCTGCTGCAGACGAGGAGCTTCCCGGAGCCGATCTGGACTTCCCAGAGCAGGCCAAGGCGGTGGTTACGTTCAAAGTTGTCGATGACCTGCACGAGCGGGCGGAGATCTCTGGGTAGGGAGTCGAGGATTATGGGACGGCCGTTTTTCGTAAGACGCCACCACTGCCAGTCGCTATGGTACTCGGTCGGAAAGTTAGCGAAAACGGGGTGCTTGGGATCGAGGAGAATGCCCATAGTGCCTGGCGGGTTGTACTTCTTGAACATCGGGTAGCACCAAAAATCGGTGATAAACGCACCGTCGAGGCTCTGCTTGAGAGCGGAGGTCTCTGGCAGGAAAACGACGCGACCGCCTGCGGCGAGTGCAGCACGAGTTTGCTCGTCAAGCCTTCGAACGACACTGACACCGGAGGGGGCGGTTGGCACAAGCTTGGCCGGAAAGACCCAGATAGGATAGTGATTGCGATACTCGGTGCCGGGCAGTTTGAACTCGATCATGAGTTTCTGTGGAGCGGGGACGTTGTGCAACGGGATGACAATGCGCCCCAGGGACGAGACTTTTCCGACAGGAATCTCTGTGGGAGAGAGCGTGCCGCTAGCGAGGTGAGATCCACCGGCGTCGGCGAGGGTCCATTCCATCGCGCAGTTGGTGAACGAACGCGGGCCGTAGTTGGCGACCTGCGCCTCGGCTTCGAAGGTCTGATCCGTGGTCCACGTATAGCGATCAAAGCGCAGGAGCGGCACGGTCTCGCTACAGAACTCGCGCCACGCCTCGGGTGCGATGAGTCCCTTGGAATCCATGAAGGAATCGAGAATGCCAACCAGCGCGGTGCCTTGTCCGGGGAAATCCTGTAAATCGAGAAGGTGAAAGCCGCCGAAGCCGGGCGTGCGCAGGGCTGCCTCGACATCTTCGCGGTAGCAGAGCACGGCAAGAGCGCCGGAAGCGCGGACAAAGTCGTCGGCTTGGCTGAGCATGCCGGCTTTTTCGAGACGCTCGCGGAAGACCTCAAAGCTGCGCGCCTGCACGACGCCGGTGAACTTCGGAATCTCCTTGAAGTCGGGAAAGACCTGGAATTGCCCGATTTCATGGCCAATCACGGGGATTGGGATGTTTGCGATGGACGCGCTGTAATCATGGCGTGTGGAGGGCGGTTCGTTGTTGATGTGGCCAACAGCATGGTTGGGCGTGGAGCCGCGAACTTTCTTGGCCTTCGAGTTGGGCTGGAACACGCCAGCTTTGTACTTGCCACCCGTACTCACGGTAGTCCAGAAATCATCGCCGGGGGCAAGGGTCGGATTATTGAGGTGGTTGTTCGATCCTTGGGCGAAGAGGCGGCGGCCGCAATCATAGGCACGGAAATCTGCAACCATGTTGCCCATCACTTCACGACTGCCGTTGTTTTCGTTGCCGAGTGCCAACATGACAAAGGACGGATGGTTGCCGAATTGCTTGAGGATGCGATGCCCCTCCGCGGTTAGGTATTTCGTGCGCTCCTCAATCGGCTGGGAATCACTCTTCACTTCGACATCCTTTGCATCCACTTTCTCTGGGGGGCCAATCGGACCCCAATTCGGCAGTTCGGGTTGCATATAGATGCCAACGATGTCTGCCGCAGCGAAGGCGGCGTCAGGCGGACACCACGTGTGGCAGCGATAGGTATTGATGCCGTAGGATTTCGCGATCCTCAGCACACGCACCCATTCTTCGACGTTCATGGGAGCGTAACCCGTGAGTGGGAAAACGCAGGCATCGTGCTTTCCGCGTAGAAAGGTTGGGCGGCCATTGACGACGAATTGAGTGCCCCGCGTCTTGAACTCGCGCATTCCAAAGTTTAGCACGCGACGGTCGGCCACCCTTTTCCCGCCAGACTGACCGGTAAAATCAAGCGTGAGTTGGTAGAGCGCAGGGGAGAATTCATCCCACGTCTGCATCCCCGGGCCAATGTCGTAGGTAAACTCCATTCCGCCGTCGTTGCCAAGCTTCACGGGAATCCTGGCCGGCGCGGGCTCGTGCAATGTCGCACTGTTCCAGCTTTTGGCCGAGACGCGGATGTCACCCTCGACGGGCACGTTGCCGGGACCAAAGACGACACGCACGTGCGCCCGCTTCTGCCCGACATCGGGCGCGATCTGCACGTCATCAAACCAAACGGGTTCCGTTGCCATTAGGGCGATGCGGCCGACGATGCCATTCCAATCCGTCTGTGTCTGGTCGCTGACCTGATGCGAGTACCCACAGGGTGGCTTCTCCTTGTTGCTTACGCGGATGGTGAGCACGTGGCGGCCAGGCGTGACATTACCGAGGTCATAAACGTGCGGCGCGGTGAGGCTGTTTTGCGAACCGACCTCGCGGTCGTCGAGCCAGACGGTCGTTGTTTTCGTGCGTTCCAGTTCGAGCGTGATCCATTTGCCGTTCCACGAAGCAGGAATGTCGATGTCGCGTTGATACCACGCCGCACCATTGAAGGGGTACACGCGGGTGAAGTGATTGACTTCACGCTTGGGGTTTGGCTCGCCTTTGCGTGCCTCCTCGGTCGTACCCGGGAGCTTGATGGAGTCTGCCAAGGCCCTTCCAAACCAACGCGCTTCTTTCCCTTCATTCCTGGCATCAAGTTGAAATCGCCAAGTCCCGGCGAGAGAGATCCCGCCGATAGGTGCGGGGTTCGCGGGCTTCGCTGCGGGCATGTTTACTTGAGTCGGCTCCAGGTTTTTTTGTGAATCGGCACCGTGAAGCGCCGCAAGCGGCCCGATCAGCAGAGCGGCAAGAGTGAGAAGAATCTTTTTCATCAGAGTCCTTTCTTGTGGTAGAATTTTGGCCGAAATAATCTTATTGCGCCTTCGATTCAATGAACGTTCATTCGGGGCTGAGGAGGAACCATTGATTGGCGCCTGGAGAGTCCAGGACTTGAAGAATTCTCAGTCGAAACACTTGCGCGCTCACCACTGGGAATGCTCCCTTGAATCCGCGACCTTCCGTTTGGCCTTTGATGATGCTTTGATGTTTGGGGTCATATGAAAGAATTATCGAACAGGCGCCAGGTCCATTGCAGAACCATCGAGTTCGAGCCGAACGACCGTATCTGGCGTTTCCCGGTGTTCCGGCGGAATTTCGATTTCGATTCCCTTATCCTTATCTGTCAGATGGACAGAGACACCCGAAAGTAGCGTTGCTTTCACGATTTTTCGCCCGGGAGAAGGCAGCTTTAGCGGTCCGCTATCGGGCCAGGCAAGGCCATGAACAAAGATCTCATTTCCTTTTCGGGTGCTGAGCAGATTGTCCTCGCGAGGCAGATACGGGCCGCCTGATCCTGCTCAATCTGGCCGTCTGGACGCGGCCCAACATTGAGTAGCAGATTTCCGTCCCGGCCCACGGTTCTGACGAGCAACTGAATCACATGATCCCGCGACAACGGGGGTTTGCCCGGTCGATAACCCCAGCATCCGGCCAGCGGCGCGCAGAGTTCCCACGGCGTCTTGTTGTTGAAATCGCCGATTCGCGATTCATTCTCCCGCGTTTTGAAATCGGCAGGCGTCCGGGTTCGATCGTTCAAGACTAGTTTTGGCTGAAGTCGGCGGACTTCACCGTTGATCTCATCGTCTTTCCAGCTGAAGTTGCCGTGATAAGGCACCCCCTGTTCCCGAGGCCGCCAACCGTGTTTCCACTCGATCCCGCCGAACCCGAGCCAGTTCTCTCCGCCGCCGTCGTACCAGAGAATATCGATCGGACCGTATTTTGACATGAGTTCCCTCACCTGCGTGTGGTACTTCTCCCGCATCGCTTCGGCGCTTTCGAGGTAAACGTCAGGGAAGAGCCAACCCGGATAGCGCCAGTCCAGCGGCGAGTAATATAGCCCAACCAACATCTCCTGCTTGCGGGCTGCGGCGGTGTATTCTTTGACAATGGCACGGTGCGCCGCCGTCTTTACGCTGTTGAAGCCGTCCGGTGCCGAGGAATCGAAAAGGGCAAAGCCGTCATGATGTTTCGCGGTGAGCACCATATATTTCATCCCCGCGTTTTTCGCGACGGAAGCCCACTCATCCGCATTGAACCGGTTGGGAGAAAAGCTGTCAGCCAGCTTGCTGTATTCGCGGACGTCCATCTTGGTCGTTCCACATCAACCATTCGCCCTTGCCTGGGATCGCGTAGAGCCCGAAATGTTTCCATGACTGCGGAACTGTTGCGCTCCCCCGTCCCATCGGGATAGACCTGTGCCGGAGCCGCGGCCGAGGTGCTGCGCGCCACCACATCCCCGCCGACGGTCCCGATGCCGCTCAGGGTTCCCGCCGCGGTCGCGCCGGAGTTGGTTACGAGGAACGGTCCGGACCGGGATTTTTCAATGCGCAGGACGCCGTTGTCCACCGTGGCCGGGCTGCCGCCGGCAATCGCGTTTGTAAGCGCAAGAATCGCGCAGAATGAGAATAAGAGGAAGCGATCGGCCATGAGTAATGCAGTTCGATTCATCATGGCTTTTCAACGTCCCAGTAAACCGCATACGGCTCGTTCACCATCTTCAGGAGCGGCTTGAGCAGGACCGGTCTTTCGACGGCGGTCGTCGCGGATGTGCGAAACACCTCCGCCGGAGCGGTGAACTCCAGGGGTTTTCCCGCCACGGGCTTAAAACCATCGAATAGATGCGCGCCGCCGGCTTTGACCACGGAATACCGGTTCTTTTTCTCGGTTACCGCCGCCATCACCAGCGGTCCATACATCACCGCGGCCCGGTTCGGATTATCTGTGAAAGCTTCCATCCGGAAGGTCATCGACATGATGACTTGCAGCTTGTCGCCGCTCTGCCAGGTGCGCTTCACCGTCACATAGCTTCCAGGGGTGCTCGCGATTTCCTGTTCCTTCCCATTCACCAGGATTTGGAAGTTCGCCGCCGCCCACCACGGACGGCGGACATCGATGGCCAGCGCCAACGGCTGCTGGCAGGAGAAAACAAAAGTCGATTTCGCATCTTCCGGATATTGAGTCTCCTGGCGCAAGACCAGCCCCTTGCTCTTCCAATTCAATACGGAGGGAATGAACAGATTGACGAACACTCCGTCTTGGCCGTCGTGAAAATAGATGCTGTCGGCGAACTTGGCGGCGCTCTCCAGCCCGGTGCCGCAGCAGCAACTGGCGCTGCCTTTGGAGATCAATCCCCATTTCTCCTTGTTCCGGCCTGACTCCAGTTGCTGAACGTAAAGCTGCCCGCCGTTCTCGGGGTGTCTCGTGGACAGAATTTGATTATACAACGTTCGCTCGTAGTAGTCGGCGTATCTGGGCCGCGGATCCAGGCAAAACAAATGCCGCGTCAGCCGGAGCATGTTATACTCGTTGCAAGTCTCGGTGGTGTTTTCGGTGACGTTGGCGGAGAGATGCCCTTTCGGGCTGAAGTGTTCACGCACACTATTGCCGCCCGTCACATAAGAACGCTCCTTGACGACACTCTCCCAGAATGCCGCCACCGCCTTTCCGAGCGACAATTCTCCCGTCACTTCGTATTGCCGGGCGAGGCCGATGAACTTCGGAAACTGCGTGTTGGCGTGCAATCCGTCCAGCGGATCCTTGCCCTGAAGAAACGGGTCCACCACGGCATGATGGGTGAACCGTTCAGCCAGCTTCAGATACGCCTCGTTGCCGGTCACGGCATACAGATTCACCAACACTTCCTTCATGCCGCCGTGCTCGGTTCCCAGCATTCTTGCCATTTGCCGATCATCCAGACCGCTGAGATTCTTTCCGATCCAGCCTGCCGCATTTTCCAGAACTTCCAGCGCCTGTTTGTTCCCGGTCAAGACATCCATGTCCAGCAGCCCAGCATAAACCTTGTGGAGGCAATACCACGGAACGCTGGCATGAACCGCTTTATCCTGAACCAGGCCTTCGAGTTCCAAAATGGATTTTTCCGGAAACCCTCCGATGTAACCGTTTCCGATCGCGGCCTGGCACTCGGCCAGGATCGCCACGACAGTGTCAGCCCGTTTCTTGATCCCGGCATCGCCGGTATTGCGCCACAACAAGGCGGAGGCCGAGAGAAAGTGCCCCAGGACGTGCCCGGTGTCCGGCCAGCCTAACTTATCGACTCCCTTGACGGGCGAAGGCAGCCTGGCCTCCCGGCGAAATGGGTAACAAAGATAGTCCAAGTCCGCCTTCAGCAGATTTTCCCGGTCCAAATCCTGGGCTTGCTTGAACGGCCCGTCCAGAAGCTGCACTTCGTTCAGATCAAAGGCATAGGCCTTGGCAGGAACCTTGTCGGGAACTGCCCCGCCTCGTGCGGAGCTTGCCGGGAGTAACAATGTGGAAGCGGCCAGCAAGGCAGCCAATGTCGTAGAGTTCATCGTTTTATTCATGGTAATAACCCTCCGCACGAAGCGCCTTCCAGTCGGCTTCGGGCATATTGTTGTTAGATATGTTGGCCAGTTAGTTTCAAAACAGGATTTGCGGTCAAATAAAACACCGATTTCATGTCACTGGATAGACAGCCGAATGTTATCGAGGTAATAGACCCCCTTGGATTGCGCATTGCTCATGAAGCCGATCCAGGTGAGTTTCTTAAACTTCCGGTCAGCGTAATCGAGTGAGTCGAATGCGTGGGGCGGCTGGCCTGGAATTGTGACGCGAAGCCCCCACGTTTGTTTATCCGCTTTGCCGAGACCGGCGGTCAGTTCGAAATGGATCCACTGATGCAACGGCAAATCGAGGCTTCGTCGGGCAACGCGCAACTTGCCTCCAACGATTGAGAGGGAAGGTCCGGTGTGGTATTGACCTTCGTCATAGTCACGCCACTCAAAGCCGACATGGGCACCCTCTTCGAGGCGGAGGTCGAATTCATTCCGCAGCTGCCCTTCGCGGTAGTTGAGGTTCAGGTTAAGGTGCGGCCTCCACGAAGTCTTAAGACCCGGCTGATCCGTGATCTTCAAGCTCTGTTTCCCGGAGGCCGCAGTTTCGTCAGTCACGAGGATCGAGTCCGAGTCCCCTCTGAGATTCAGTCCTTTTGGAGGCATTGCGGGGGTATCGCGCTCGAAATTCAGATCGATCGAAACTTGGGACGGTTCGGGCGCAATTTCCAGTTTGGGATATTGAACCGCTTTGGCTTTGGCGATCCACTGGGGATCGCCGCAAACGCCCGCCTTGGTGTAATCGAACGGTTGAAAGCCGATCTTCAGGGCTGGAGAGTTCGGCTGAAGATGGAAGTCGTTGCTTGCCGGATCGACAAAAAGCGGGTCGGCAATGATCGAGCCCAATTCACGCCCGGATACTGCCCAATAAGGAATTGCTGTTGCCATCGGCGGGGGCGGCACGGGCGTGCGTTGCCAGTCCGCGAGCGGCTTGTCCTGAAACACAACGCTGTTCCCGGTGCTGTTCCAGTAGAGATTGCTGCGGGAGAGTTGGCGGCCCTCCTTCCATTTGCCCTTCAGGAGCGGGCTGCTGTTGTTCCAATAGACAAGGTTTCGCTCGAACGTAAACGAAAGGTGATCTTCGGCACGGGTAGCTTGGAGTTGTTGCTCTTTGCTGTTAACGAAGATATTGTTTCGCACGATGTTTTCCGAGCCATAGTGCTGGTGGAAGCCGCCAGACTTCGTGTTGTAAACCAGGTTGTTTTCGAAAAGGATGCCCGAGCTGCCCTCGTCGGTATACAACCCCCATCCGCCGTAGGAATAGGAATTGATGTCGTGAAAGACGTTTCCGCGGACGACCGTTCCTTCCGAGCGGCCAAGAGTGTAAATGCCCCCCATGTCGCTGAGCAGCCCTTTCCCCAGGTGATGAATATGGTTGAAGGAAATGACGTTTTTCTTCGCCATGCTTTTGCCGTAGCCCCATGTCCAGCCCACGCTCACGCCGGTATAGAAGAGGTCGGCGATATCATTGTGAGTGACGAGATTCTCGCCGCTCTGTCCAATCCAAACCCCGACTGCGCACGGGAAGATAGAGCCCCCGCTGCGGATGATATTGTTCTCGACCGTAATGCGACTTGTGCAATCCGCCGGAGCGGAACGGATTTCCGTCTCTCCAATGCGAACGCCGCCAGCTCCAAAGTCCTCGATCGCGCAGTGCTGCACTGTGTCATCGACGCACCCTTTCCGAAACCAGAGCGCGTAGGTTCCAACATGAGAAATCTCGCAACCCTCGAATTGTACATGTCGCGCTCCATCGGCCATGATCGCCGCCTCCACGTTCGCCGCAGCCTGGATCGGTTCGAATCCTTTTGAGGGCGTGAGCCATTGTCCGTGCTGAAACGATAATCCCTTAAATGAGAGATGCTCAACGACTTTTCCAGTGGCGGGATCGCCTTCGATAACGACGAGTTTCTGTAGTACGGGAGCAACCACCTCCGCACTCGCCATGTTCTCACCGGGCCGTGGTTGGTAATAAAGTGAGCCGTCGCGCGAGAGAAACCATTCTCCCGGTTCGTCCAAATAGCGCAGTGCGTTCTCAAGGACAAACTGCGAGTCGCGTTTCCACGGATTCCACTGTTTCATGGCTTTGCCGCTCGTCACCAGGGAGCGATCGCTTTCATTGATGCTGTCAATGAAGCGTCGTGTGTTGTCCCAGTTATGGTAAACAACAAGATTCACGTCCTTGAGTTCCGTGGGCGTCAGACCGGAGAGCGCCTTCCAATCCTCGTCCCGCAACCAGACTGTCTGCCTGGCTCGGCCCGGTTGGTTGTTCGTCCCGGAGACGAGGCTTTCCTCCTCAACATCCCGGATATAATGACAAAACCGGTTGGGCGTGCGAGCCCGGATAGCGCGCCGTCCATTGACCCAGAGTTGTTCGAAATACCATTTCCCGCTGGCGACCTCCGGAACGCGGGCGACCCAGAGGCCGTTGGCTGCTGGTTTCCATCCGCTAATTACCTTGCCGCCACTAAAGACCGGTTTGGCACCGGGCACAGCCTGATAGGAGATCGGCGCCCGCTCTGTTCCGCTATCGGTGGCGTCGAGCTTTACTGTCTCGCGGAGTTCGTAACGGCCACCTTCCACGAGCACACGAATGGGCTCGCTGACAGCCCCAGCCGCTTTGCGCTTGCGGATAACGTCGCGGGCTCCAGCCAGCGAAGCCAGAGGGCCATCGGTGCGAGCGGCATTTGGGCGAACCTCTGTGCCGGACCAACTGTCGTTGCCAACGGGCGAAACGTGCAGGTCGAATGCGCGTGAACCTTGTGAAACGAAAAAATAGGCGCTGAGTGCGAAAAGCAATAGTTTTGAGAGATTCTTCATCGCTTTTGATCGTCCTAGTGAAGTTTGACCGGTTCTATGCGGACGATTCGCAGGCTGTCGGGGGGCTGATCGGTGATCGTCAAGAGGCCGTCGCGCATCACGAGCGGTTCCTGACCGGCCGAATCGAGCTTGGCGGTAAAGGCATTGGCGTCTGGGATATAGAGATCGGCGAGCCGGATCGAAACGTCGTGGGGGCGATCATCCCAGTTGTAGAGGCCCAGGGCATAATGCTGGCCATCGTAGGCGACGGCCAGGACATCGGGCATGCCGTTGCGTGCCATGTGCAAGCGCAGAGCGGCCGGAACGATTGGGCCGCGATTGTTCCAATAGCGGCGCACGATGGCGTTGGCAGCGGCATCCCACTGGCTTGGAAAATCGGAGGTCAGGAACGCGCCACCAAGAAGTCCCTGCGTGCCTGCAAGCAACTGGGCCTGCTCAAGGTTCAAGCCGGATTTCTGATGCCGAAGGTGAAAGACGTCCGGGTCGGCCTGAAACCAAACGCCGTTGACGTGCGCGCGAAACATCACGCCGGTGATTTTCTTCCGTACCACATCGGGCTTCGCGCTGATGTCGCCGCCGAGCCGCTGCAAGTCCACGGTGCCGATAACATACCGCCACCAATCGCCTGTGCAGGCGTTGATGAGTGCCTTGTCGCCCAGCGCCTCGCGGAACAGCCGCCACTGCGAACGCAGCGATTGGAAGGTGGTTTGGCTTCGGTCATATTTGACGCGGTCGTTGCAGACCGTGTAGGCAAAGTCGATTTTGAAATATCGCCAGCCTTGGGCACGCAGGTCTTGCAGCGTCTTGCGGATAAACTCCCGCGCCTCAGGATGATCCGGTTCGAGGAAATACGTCGGCGTGTCCTGGTCTTTGGGTCCAAAGGTCTTCCAATTACTAAAGCTGATGCACGGTTTTCCGGTGGCATCGCGTTGCAGCCAGTCCGGGTGTTCGCGGACAATGGGGTGCGAAGCCAAAATGGCGGTAGGCGCTACCCACAGGCCGGGGATGAAGTTTTTGGCTTCAATTTCTGCCGGGAGCTTCGGTAGTTCCGTTTTCCAGTCACCCCGCCCGCTCCAATCCCCGGGCATCACTTGGAAGCCGTCGTCGATCTGAATCGACTTACCGCCTGGGGGTGTTGGAAACGGGTCAAACTCGGCAATGGCCTTGCGGACGTCAGCCGGCTTGACACCTTGATAAGACTGATACCAAGAGCAGTATCCGACCAGCGGCGGACTCACCCGGGCGGGTCCCAAGGCATCGCGGCAAGCAAAAACCCAATTCCGCAGCTCGTCCTGCGGATCCCCGAAGGACATGATCGCCTTTTCCAAGCCACGCGATTCCGACGGCTTGAGCAGCACGGCATCCAGCATCACCGCGAGGTAGAATCCAGTGACCGGCTCCTTGGTCCGGATGCCGATCTCCCCGAAGGCCGTGCCCGGGCCGGTAAAGCCGAAGATAAATCCCGGGGAGTTCAAGTCCTCCGCCAACCCTCCCACGTCGGTGCAAAGCGCGATGTTAGGCAGGGTGTGTATGGGTTCGTCCAATTGCGGCCAGGTGACGTGGGAGCGGCTCCAGCCCTTCTCATGGCTCTCCTTCAGCGGCGAAAGCGTGGCATCCGGACGGACGACCCAGCCAGATGAATTAAGCAAGCCCAGCTGACGATTGGGGACCTGGCCGTCGAGATAATGGAACCGGGCCAGTTCGACCGCCTGTTTCGAAGTGTTCCGGAGATCGCCACCTATGCGATAACGGTTGGGCGCCACTCGTTCCAGATACACGGCTGCCGTGACCCTGGCGAAAACGGCCTGTAGCACGAGGTGATTTTCATCTTGTTGAATCACATTGTAGGGGGCGCGTTCCTCCTCCCAGGCGGTATTGCCATCGGGGCGACTGGCTAGATAAGCCTGGCAGTGCTCCAAGCGGTGCTGGTCATCGACCAGAATCTGGACCTCGCGATTGGCGCCGACCCGAATTTGCATCCGGGCTTGGTTCGGGGCGGTCAGTAACGGTTCAGCTTTAACTGCCAGCAGTGCCAGCAGCAGGGTCGCAATTGTTGTCAGTATCTGTTTCATTTTTCACCTACGCTACGGCTTCGTTACCTTCAGACGCAAAAAGCGTTTCATGACTCCCGCGCCCGAGGGCACGACGACTTTAATTTGCTGCGTCACACCATTATCGCTGAGCACGACCGGCGCGCTGACGCCGTTGGTGCTCCAACTGTTTGTTGCGAGCGTATCGCTCCACTCGACAACATAGGTCACGTCGGTGGCGGCTTTGTTCGTCGTGTATACAAGCGCGAGGACGCCACCGCTGTTGGCCACTGCTTGCAACACCGCGCCGCTGATGCCGGGGTTCATGTTCATGGCGTACGCGACCAGATTCGGCACGCCGATATGGCACGGGTCGGCGGTGGGCGTGGCGTCCTTGGCCGGGCTGCTATTGTCGAGGCCGGCGGCCAGCGCCCATGCGTCGTAGGGGGGCTGTGGGCCGGTGAAATTGAGCACGCCGGAACCGGCGATGAGTGCAGTCTTGTGAGCGGCGGCGCTGGTAAGGCCGCCCCAGGTGCCCGGAGCTTGCACGAGGCCATTGATGGTGAATGTGGCAATGTTATTTGTGCCGGTGAAATTGAGGTTCAACACCGCGCCGGTGCTGAGATTCAGCGTCGAACTGGTCGCGAGACTTGCGGTGTTGAGCGCGAGCGTGCCGGCGTTCACGGTGGTGCTGCCGGTGTAGGTGTTGGCGCTGGCCAGCGTGATGGTTCCGGTGCCGTTCTTCACAAGCGCGACCTGGCCCGTGCCGTTTTCGATCAGGCCGTTGAACGTGCTGCTCGCGTTTCCGTTGCCGATTGTGAGCGTGCTAAGCGTGCCGGCTGCACTATTTGTAATCCGGCGTGTGCTTGCCCCGGAAGGCGTGGACCCCGTGCCGACCGATCCAACAAGTGCATTCACGGTTTGATTATAGCCGGCAAGATCGAGCGTGCCGCGATCCGCGCCGTTGCTGTTTCCGGTGGTGCCAAGCGTGAGGTTGCGGCTTGGGGGCAATGCATCGTTGATGCCGAGCTTGAGCGTGGGGCCGTTTGTCGCGGGCGAGCCGAAATAGATCGTGGTGCTGCCGATATCGGTGCTTTGCGCAAACAGCACCACCGTCCCCGGGTTAATAACGTAGAATGCCCCCCCGTTGAGATCGATGGGCGCCATGGCATTCACCACACTGCCCGTATTCGCGGCGAGCAGCAACGATCCGCTGTCGGTGCCGCTACGCGCGATAGCGCCGTTAAGCGTGAGCGTGCCCGAACTGGCGCCAAAGCGAAAGCCGCCGCTGCCGAACAGTGTAATGGCGCCATCGATCGTGTTCGCGCCGCTGGAGTTATTGAGGGCGAATGCGAACGAACCGGCCTCGGTGGTACCGGCGAGGTTGAAGTTTTCCGGCACTGTGATGTTGCCCGAGAGCGATACCTGGCCGCCCGTGGTGCTGGAGCCGTTTGCGTAAATAGTCGTCGGGCCCGCGCTGCTGCCGAGCGCGTAATTGTTGCTAATGACCACCGGGCCTGCGTTCACGTAGACTTCTCCGGTAAAGCTGCTGCTGGCGCCAAGCAGCAGGTTGCCCGCGCCGGCTTTCGTGAAACCGTAAGCGCCAGTGATGCTGCTGGTCATGTTTAACTGCGCGGTGCCAGCGCCGTTGTTCGTGATCGACCACGTTTGATCGGCTGCGAGAATGATGTTGCTCACCGAAATCACATGCGTGCGCGATGTCGTGCTCGGCAGCGTCACGGTTATGCCCGCGCTCCCGAGCGTGAGCGAACCGGCTCCGTTGGCGATGGTAAAGTTCGCGTCGCGATTGATGACGATCCCGAGCAGCGAAACGTTCGTGTCGATCGTCGCCGAGCTGCCCGCACTGCCAAAGGTGGCAATCTCGCCGCCGTTTGTAAGATCGGGTGCGGGATCGCCGGACCAGTTTGTGTTTGTGCTGATGTTGGTCGTGGCGCCGCCGCCCGCGTCCCAAGTGAGCGATGCCGCGGTGGTGAAGCTCTGCGCCGCGCTCCAACCCTCGCCGCTCGCGTTGCTGGAGTAGTATCGCGCATAATAAGTCGTGCCGGAAGCGAGGCCGAAGAGTGTCCTGCGAAACACAGACATCACATCGCCGGGTGCAACGGTGCCGAGGTCGATAAAAGCATCCCACGTCCCCGTATTCGTGCCGCCGTCGGTCGTGCCATAATAGAGCCGGAAGCTTGTGCTGGTGCTCGTGTCCAGCGAAATACGAGAGCCTTGCACGAGGGCCGTGCGCGCGCCGACCGCGAGCGGCGCATCCATCTTCCACCCCTCCCAGCCGTTCATACCCGGCTGCCAATTCGGGCCATTGTATTCGTATGCCCCATTGTCCGGTTTGCCATCGGGAACCCACGAATTGACGCCCGGCAGAGCGATTCCGGTGCCTGTTGTCTCCGTGAAGTTGAATACGTAGCCTTGGGCATTCGTCTGGGCCCACGCAGTCGTGGAGCTGGTTGTCACCGGGTCGATCGCGGAGCAGCCTGGAACCAGTCTGAAATCGTCGGCCCCAGCGTTCATCAGTGTCGCCGAGATGTTGGCTGTGCTGGCGCTTACCAGGTTGTTTTGCGCAGTGTAGCTGTAATAGACGTTGCTCGACCACGAACTGAAGGTGTGTTCGTAACTGGCGCAGTTGAATAAGGTGTTATGATACACCTCGTCGCCGTCATTTGGAATGTTCAGGGTGATACCCTGGTCGTAATAACCGTTATGCGCGAAGTTCCAGCAGACGTTGTGATCTACTTTGAAATTGTGGTCGCCACCATCGATATAGATGCCGTTGTGATAGGTGTTGGATTCCGTTCCCACCGGATTCGGCCTGGCATCATGGACCCAATTATAAGCGATGCGCGTCTTGTATCCCGATGCATCCATGGCATCCGTGGCGCCAATGTAGATTGCGCCGGTGTCCTTAGTCATCCAGCCATGGCCGTACAAGTCGTTGAAAACAATCGTGTGTCCGGCGCCGCCCGGGCTCAGCAGGTCGCGCCCGCTGTCGTGGATCGAGTTGAAACTGATTGTGCAATTGGTTCCCCCCAGCCAAATGCTGCCAAAAGTTCCATGCTGAGTGGCATAAATTGGGTCGTAAGCAGTTGTAAAAATATGGTTTCGCGTAATCAGGTGCTGGCTGCCATTGGCGAGAATCCCAGAGCCTGCCGTGTCATGGATCGTGCAACCACTCACCACATTATTGGAACCATTCAGAGTGATGCCTCCGATGGGCTGACCAGCGCCATCGGCGTCGAGAAAATGGCTCATATACCCCGTGTCACAGCCGTCGAGAACATCGCCGCTGCCATCGATTTGAATCGCACCCGCCCGGGTTTGCAAGCCGCGCACGGTTACGTAGCTCTGCCCGTTGAAGTCGATGCACCAAAGGCGCCGTTTCAGCTCCACCGTATGTCCCGCCGGGCTCACGCCGCCAGGAATCCGCAAATAGAAGTTTCCGGTCGATGCGTCCACGAACCACTCGCCATCGGCGTCGAGCAGACTCAATTTCCCATAAACCAAGCCCATGCCCGGATCGGGTGACCAGTTGCTATAGTATTTGTTCGGAAACCAGTAGTCGTTTACGGTGGCGGAATCAATGGATATGGTGGTGCCGGACTTGCTGGTGATGATGCCATGCTGCACACCCCATGCCGGATTGGCCGTGCCCAGGTAATGCGCTCCACTTAGATCGGACAGCCCCGCAAAACTCGCACAGCTAATGGTGTAATCGTTCTTTACCGAGACGCTGATCATCGCAGGAGCCAGGAGGCTGTTGGTGGAGGACCAGTTTGGGAATTGCGCCTCGTATTGCATAGTGCCATCGACAAAAACCTGGTCGTATCCCTCTCCCAGGGTCCAACCCACGGAGGTCACATAGCTATTGTTGGTGGACGATGTCCACGCGCCCGTCACCAAGTCACACCCGCTGATGGTCACCGCCTCGGCGTCGTAAGCGCTGATAACGATCGGCGCGGATGCTGCTCCCGACCGGGACATGGCCAGGGTCTCGCGGTAAGTCCCCGCGCGCAGGTAGAGCGTGTCCCCAGGATTCAAGATCGACGCCGCAAGCGAAGGTGAATTCATCGGCGCTGCGAGCGTGCCGGGATTGGTATCGCTCCCTGACGGCGACACGTAAAAGGATTGAGGAGCGGTGGACGTGACGACAATGGAACCATCGAGACCGATTCGGTTCCGGAAAGTCAGTCCCGCGGGCAAGCCAGACGGCAGATTCACCGCGCCAAATCCCGGCACGGCGCTGTTGAAGACATGGATGACATCGCCTTGCTGAAATGCCGCGCCCGAGTTTGTAACGGTCAGCATGCCGCCGCTTGCGCCCGCCGTTCCGATCACGACTAAATAACCCGCTGCTGCCGCCGCGCTTGCGCGATCCACGCCGATTGCCACCGTCCCGTTGGAGCCAACCGTGAAGTTATTGACCGTTTGCGTGAAGCCATTCAGATCGAACGTCCCGTTGGCGACGTTGATGCTGGATGCCGTTGGCAGCGCGTTTGCGAGCCCGAGCTTCAGGGTTGTGTTCGCCGTCGCGCCGCCGGCCGCGCCATTGATTGTCACGTCGCCGATGTTATGTCCGGCGGCGTTGAAGGTCACCACGCCGAGGTTTGCCCCGGTGATAGTTACCGGGCCGCCGTTGTTGCTAATTGCGCTGCCGATGACGATTTGAGCGGGAATGGTGTTCGACCCTTGGCCGGCCGCTTCCAAAGTCAGAGGGCCAACATTAGTGCTGGTCCGTGCGATGCCGCCATTGATATTCAAGACGCACGGGTTGATGTTGATGGGGTTGCATTGCATCCGGTAAGTTCCGGTGCCATTGAGCACGATGGACCCGCTGGTGGTGACCGAGGATCCTTGCACCGCCACAACCGCTGGTGCGGTATTCGAGCCCGACTCGCCCGGCCCCTGGATTACGATTGTCTCGGCGGTTGTCTGGCTGACGGCTCCGAACGGTTGAAGCCACAACTGCCCTCCGGTACTAGAGGTACCATCGGAGTTGATGACCGTTTGCCCAACCGTGCTCCCCAGGCCGTTTCCGCCACTGCGGCGGTTGATGACTATCCCGCCGTTGATTGTCAGAGTGCCGTCGTAGGTGCTCACACCGCCTTCGAAGAGGAGAGTTCCGGCGCCGGACTTGGTGATGCCGCCGTTGCTCACAACATTGTATACCGTCAGCGTCCGTCCGGCTCCAACATTGATTGTTCGCGTGGCACCGCCTAGGTTGATATTGAGCTTGTTGCCCGAATTCCCAAGGGTGACGTTCGCTGACAACCCTCCGCTGGTGGCAATGACCACGTCTCCGCCGAGAGTCAGGGTACGCGTTGTAGAGGATGAAGAATCAAGCGTCAGTAAGAAATTGCCCGCATAATTGAAGGACAGCCCGCAGCTCAAGGTTGTGTCTGCGGCAAAGGTTACAGTCTGTGCCGCTGTGAGTGTCAGCGACGAATCCCAAAGGCCATTCAACGCGCCGCCAACCCAGTTCGCACCGGTGTTATAGTCGAAGGGCCCGACGCTGGATTGCTTAAACCCTGTAGTTTGCGCAAAGGCCCCACCTGCGATCATTGCGCAAACAAAGGCGATCACGATGCGGAAGCTGCGACAGCGAGTCGCAAAAGCCCGCACTCTCGGGACTGCATTTGTTGGATTAGCTTGGTTCATCATTTGAGGGAGCCCCACTTTTGTTCACGGACTGATTCGAACCGATCATACCATAATTGGAGCCGCCGCGGCCCCTAAACCGCGGCGGCTCTTACCCTGATTGCGCGCCCCCATAGGCGGCTCCCAACCGCCAAACGCACAATCTTCCCCAAAAATTAAGCCCCCCCTTTTCGCCGGATGCGGAGCAGGCCGATGGCGCCGGCCAGAAGGAGGCCCAGCGTGCCGGGTTCCGGAACGGATTCGGGCGCGGCGGGCTCGATTCCGGACGGCGCTGCCGATGCAAGAAGCGCAGTGCTCGTATTGCCGTTCAACGAGTCCGCGTTCAAGCGCGCCGGAGCGGCGCTGGAATCGGCCATGTTGGTAAAGCTTCCACCAAACGATAGCGACGAAACGCTCAGCACCGAACGTGTTCCGGTGGTGTTTGCGGAAAGCGCCACGGTCGCGGTGTCATAAACATTGAGCGTGTCAATGGAGCCGGACTGCGTCAGCGCAACCTCACCCGCTCCAGCGCTCAATTCATTGATGCCAATTGAGCCGCTTAGAATCAGAGTGCCCGAGCCGCTCTTGGTTACTCCTCCCGATCCGCTAATGGCCCCGGAATAAGTCGTGTTTGCACCGTTGGAGCCAACGTCAATCGTATTTGCGCCGATGGCCAAGCCGTTGGATCCTTGCAAGCCGCCAATATGATAGGTGTTCGTGCCCGACACGGTAAACACCACGCTTTGGGAGCCTGAGGCTCCGGTATCAAGCGTGCTGTTTTGCAGCGCGTAAACGTTGGCAATTTGCAAGGTGGCAGCGCTTCCCGAGAACATTGTCGTGTTGCCGCTGAAGCTGTTGCTGCCGGAAAGAATCACCGGGTTTGCCGCAGTGCTGCCGGCAATCGCCAGGCCGCCCGTGCCCGAGATCGCCCCGCTAACGGTGAGACTCTGGACTCCGCTGGTGTTGGTATTATACAGGGTGAGGCTCTTGTTCAGCGTGATGCCGCCCGCAACCGTCGGCGAGTAATTGGCGTAGTTGTCGATAGTCATGACGCCGCTATTGCCAGCCTGCACAACCACGGGATTGAAAAACGTAACCGTCCCGGCGCCGAAGCTTAAATTTGCATTATTGGCGCCAGCAGTGTCCCCAAGGTAAACCGTGCCAGAGCCGTTGCCGCCCAGGGCATTGACATTTTTTGCAACCGCTGCCCCGCTCTTGACCCAAAGCCCTCCTGCGAACGAGTTGGAGGACTCAAGCCGGAGCGCCCCCCACCCTGTCTTTACCACACTGGCCGTCTGGATTGCGCCGAAAACATCCAACTGGCCAATCCCGCCCACAGTGAGCACATGGCTGCCACTGATTCCAAGAGCATTGGCGAAACTGCCTAGGGTGATGAAACCAGCCGCGGTTGAGATCGTGCTGTCGCCGGCCAAGGTGACGGCACCGAAGTAGATCGCCGCCGTGCCGCTTGAGTTTGTCAGCGCACCGCCGCCGGAGCTACCAGAGCCGGCGATGGTCAACGCATAGGGGTTGGTGCTGTTGCCGACAGTCCCCGCAAGGTCGAGGACGGCGCCGGATGCGACAGAAACCGCCGCGTTGCTTCCGCCGAGTGCCGTTGCGCTCCCCATCTTCAGAGCGCCGGCATTAATTTGCGTTCCGCCGGTGTAGCTGTTCGATCCCGAGAGAGTCAGGGTTCCGCCAGCCAGCGTGACGCTGCCCGTGCCCGCAATCGTGTTGCCGATCACGCCACCATAATTGTCCGTCCGATTGAAGGTCAGATTCGCGTTATTTGTTACGGCCCCGGTTCCCAGCGATCCGGAGGCGCCGCCGTTTCCGACCTGGAGCACACCCTGGCTGATTGTAGTCGCCCCGTAGCTATTGCTGCCGGTAAGGATCAGGGTGTTGGCGCCGAGCTTCGCAAGCCCGCGAACCGAGCTTTGCGAGGTGGCGTAAGTGAAATTGCCCGCGGAGGTATCGATACCGACCGAGGATACCGGGTCCAGCGTGATCCCGGCGAAGGTGTTGGCAAACAGGGCGTCCACGTCAGTCGCGGCGTAATAGCCCGCGCCGCCAACCCCAAGCGCAACAGTCGCAGTCGCACTGGCGGTCACAGTTGAGGACGCGGACATGGCGGAGGTGTTTTGGAAGACCAGGGTTCCCTGGTTCACCGTGGTCGGTCCGCTGTAGCTGTTGCTGCCGGAAAGAGTCAGCGTTCCGCCGCCGGACCTGGTCAGCGCCACAGTGCCTGTGCCGTCGGTAATGCAACCGGCGTACGTACCGTTGCCGCTTGCCACTGTTGTCAGCGTGCTCATGCCGCCAGCCAGGTTGCTGATGCCGCCACTTGCGCCGCTCAAAGTGCCGACGCTTACGCTATTGCCGGCAAGATCGAGCGTGCCGCCGTTGACGGTCAGTGCGCCCGTGCCAAGAGCGTTGGCGTTGCCGACTTGCAGCAAGCCGCCGCTGACGGTCGTGCCCCCGCCGTAACTGTTGCTGCCAGAAAGCGTCAATGCGCCTGCGCCGGTCTTCACGATTGCAATTCTTCCGCCAGCGCCGCCATTGTCGCGGATGGTTCCGGAAAAGGAACTGGACGTGTCGCCGGACCCGACGCTCAGAGTTCCCGTCGTGCTCGCCAAGCTGTTTTGAATGAATGCGGCGGTCGGCGATCCCGCCAAGTTAAACCCGTTGACAGTGTCGTTCTTGCCATTCATGTCGAGAATGGTCAAGTGGTTGGTATCGCTGCCGGTAAAGACGATGTTACCCATGCCCACGCCATCGGGGATGACGTTGGACGCTCCCAGTTGAAGCACGGTGACGACGCCGGTGCGGACTGTCGAATAGTCACCGCAGGAAATCGTTGTGTTTCCTGTCCAGTTGTTACTCGTGCTGCTCAGGATGAAGGTGTTGGTAGCATTGTTGCCGAGAGCCGCGCCGCAGAACTCGAGAGCGTTGCTGCCTGTGATCTGGCCGGCAATCGTGTCGGTAGCCGAGCCGATGTTAGCGATTCGCGAGTTTCCCGCCAGGGTGATGATGCCGGTAGTGGTTCTGCCGTCGATGCGAAGAGCGCCATTGGGGACGCCCCCCTCGGCGAAACCGCTTCCTGACAGGGTAATGTCGTTCGCGATATTCGCTGTCAAATATAAGTTCGCGCCGCTCATCACTTGGACCGACGAGGTGCCAAGCGCGCTCGTGGCGCCGACCATCATCCGCCCGGTGTAGACGGTCGTTGGACCGCTGTAGCTGTTACTGCCCGAAAGCGTCAAGGAATTGCCCCCCCACTTGTTGAGGCCACCGGAGCCCTGGGTTAGCGATTGGCTTACAGTAAGGTTCTGGGCGGCATCAAAACCAACGGCCTTGCCTGGAGTAAATGAGAATGTGAACCCCGAGAGGCTCGTAGCGGAGGCACCGGTGTATTGTAGCGTGCCGCCGTCAAAGAGAAGAGACGCCGACGTTCCAAGGTTTTGAGAACCGCTCACGCTGAGGGTGCCCCCACTGATTGTCGTCGTGCCCGCGTAGGTGTTAGTGCCGGTAAGGGTAAGCGTGCCCGTGCCCACTTTGGAAAGCCCTCCCAGACCGGTCAGAGCGAAGGGGAGGCTTGAACTGTAATTGCTCGCGCCGAGACTGAGCGCCACCGGGTTGCCACCGTTGTCAGTCAGAGCGATCGACTGGTTGGCAAGGCCGCCGAAGAGATAGCCAATATTGACGGTGCCAACTCCGGAACCAAACGTAAGGGGATTAGTGGCTGACCCGCCAATCTGGAAGTTTCGGCTGAGGGCGTTCGAATTTCCCAACTGCACCGAACCGCCAAAGAGGACGAAGGTACCTGTGAGATTGTTCGATCCATTGAGCGCCAGGGTTCCATTTCCGTACTTATACAAGCCGTAGCCGTAGCCGGTGATAGACCCGCCCACGGTGAGCGTGCCGGAACTAACGGTCAACGACGGGAACGTGTTCGTGCCGCCCAGGACGACCGCACCCGTCCCGAGGTCAAGGTTGTTTGCCGAACCAGCATAGGTAAAGCCGCCATTCCACGCCTGTGGGTTGTTGGTTTGCAGGGTCACGTCCGCACCGCTGGTGTTGTCGAGAGTGCCGCCGTTGATGGTCAGCGGTCCGGTGCCGATGGCCGAGCTCGTGGCGCTGCTGGCGACGGCGATATTCAACTGGCCCGCGCTCAAAACCGTTCCGCCGCTGTGGGTGTTGGCAGCGTTGAGCGTCGTCGTGCCGCTGCCCAACTGGGCCAGACCCCCGGCTCCGCTCAGCGGACCGGGAAAATCGACGCCCTGGACGGCGGAATTGGAGCGATTGACCCCCAACACGGCGTTGTTTGCAAAGCTCACGACACTGGCGGCGGCGATCGATCCCGTTGTCCCGCCGGCGCCAAGCATCAGCGTGCCGCTCTGGATCGAAGTCGGCCCGGTGTAGGTATTCGAGCCGGCGAGAGTCAGCATGCCCGTGCCGCTCTTGATTAGCCCGCCGGAGCCGCTGATGCCCCCCGAATAAGTGGTGTTCGCGCCGTTGGCTCCGGCATTGATTGTATTCGCACCGAGGGGCAGGCCGTTGGAGCCCTGCAATCCGCCGAGATAATAGGTGTTTGTGCCCGTCACCGCAAACACCACGCTCTGTGAACCCGAAACTCCGGTATCCAGGGTACTGTTCTGCAAGGCGAAGCCATTGGCAAGCTGCAACGTTGCCGCATTGGTGGGGGTCATGGTTGTATTGCCGCTGAAGCTGTTGCTGCCCGAAAGAATGACCTGGCTCGTGGCGATGTTGGCTTGAATAATCAGGCCGCCCGTGCCCGAGATCGCCCCGCTCAGGGTAAGACTCTGGTTCCCGCTGTTGAGTGTAAGCACTCTGTTCAAGGTGAGGCTTCCCGAAAGGGTGGCGACGTAATTGGCGTAGTTGTCGAGCTGAACGAAATTGGAACTCCCGGCCTGAACGATGACGGGATTCGCACACGTCCCCGTGACGCCCAAGCTCAGATAGGCCCAGTTGCTGCCGGCGGTGTCCCCGAGGTAAACAGTGCCGGCGCCGTTGCCGCCAAGTGCGTTGACATTCTTGGCGATCACCTGACCGTTCTTGACCCAAAGCCCTCCTCCGAACGGATTGGACGACTCAAGCCGGAGCGCGCCCGTCCCAAGCTTCACCACGCTGGAGGTTTGAATCGCGCCGTTGACATCGAGTTGGTTATTCCCATCCACCGTGAGCACATAGCTGCCACCGATACCATTGCCGAGGTAAATGCTCGCGCCCGTGGTCTTGATCGTGCTGTCGCCGCCCAGGGTGACGGCTCCATAGAAGTTCGCAGCCGTGCCGCTTGTGTTGACGAGCGAGCCTCCGCCGGAAATGCCGGAACCGCTGATGGTCAAGGCGTAAGGGTTGCTGGTTGTCCCGGTAATTCCCGCAACGTCGAGAACGGCGCCGCTGGCTACAGTAACGGTGCTGTTGCTTCCGCCGAGCGCCCACGCGCTCCCCATCTTCAGTGTCCCGGCACTGATGGCAGTGCCGCCAGTGTAATTGTTCGATCCCGAGAGGGTCAGGGTTCCGCCTGCCAATGTGACGCCGCCTGATCCCGACATCGTGTTGCCGATCGCGCCGCCGTAGCCGTCCGTCCGGTTAAAATACAAGTTCCCGTTGTTCGCCACGGCCCCGGCGCCCAGCGATCCCGACGTTCCGCCGTTGCCGATTTGCAGGACTCCCTGGCTGATCGTGGTTGTCCCGTAGCTATTGGCGCCGGTAAGAGACAACACATTGGCGCCGAGCTTTGTGAGCCCCCGTGCCGCGCTTTGGGAGGTCGCATAAGTAAAATCGCCCGCGGAGGTGTCGATGCCGACGCCGGAGGCCGCGTTCATGCTCACGCCGGCGATCGTGCCCGAAGCGAAGAGGTTGTCCACATCGGTCGAGGAGAAATAACCCGCGCCTCCGACCCCCAGGCCGAGCGATGCCGACGCGCCGACCGTCACGCTCGTCGAAGCGGACTTGGCGGAAGTGTTCTGGAAATCCAAAATTCCCCCGCTAACCGTTGTCGCACCGCTGTAAGTGTTGGAACCGGAGAGAGTCAGAATACCCGCGTCCTGCTTGGTCAACGTGCCGATTCCAGTGCCGATGATGCCGGCGATGGTCGTGTTTTTTGCCCCGCCAACTGTCAACCCGAAGCCCGAGCCGATAATCGTTCCGGTATTGGAGAGTATAATGTCGCCGCTGGTGGCAAGAACCGTGCTTGTAGCACCCAATTTCACCAACCCTGGATAGGTCGCCGCCGTCCCACTGCTGTTGATCAATGCACCGCCGGCGATCCCCGTCCCGCTAATGGTCAGCGCGTTAGTGTTGGTCATCACAGTACCGTAGATGTCGAGCACCGCGCCGCTCTGCACGGTGACGTTTCCGGTGCTCGCGCCCAACGCCGTTGGACTGTTCACCTTCACCGTGTTAGCTGCGGTGATCGTCGTGCCGCCGCTGAAGCTGTTGCTGCCGGAAAGCACCCATACCGCGCCGCCCCATTGGACGTTCAAAGCCACGGTCTTGGACGTGTTGTCCTGAATCGCGCCTTGAATCACGTCCGGAGTGGCTCCGCTGGCGCTGCCGAGGGTGAGAGTCACGTTGGATGCCGCGCCCGATGGGATGTTGAACGCGGGAGCCGTAAACGTGCCGCTTGCACCTGTGTATGAGCGAATGCTTGCGTTCTGCAAGAGCGAAAAGACAACAGGATGGCTGCCCGTGGCGCCTACAAAACTGGCTCCATTGAGAGTGCAGGTGCCGCTGGTAACGCCAGAGGTGTAGTAAAGAGTTCCGGCATTCCCTATGATGTTACAGTTGGAACCGTTATTGAAGTACAGATTATTTGCGCCATTCTTGACGATGGTGCCTCCCGACAGGAAGCTTCCCAGTTGCAGATCGTGCCCCGCGGCGTTGAAGATAGCCGAGCCGCTGAGCGTCAGTGGGATGTTGATCGTTTCCCTGGGGCCCGCGCTGCCGCCGCTGGCGGTGCTCACCGTTGCGCCGTTGGTGAGCGTGATCGTGCGGGAGTTGCTCGCGCTTAATGTGAACACGCTCGTGCTCGTATTGCTGAAGACGATGCTGCTGGCCGTTATTGTGGCGGACGCTCCCCCGATGTTGAGGAAATTAGTCGTCCCAGTGGAACCGGCAAATGCCAGGTCCCACGTGCTGAGAGTGTCTGGCGCGCCGTTACTCCAGTTGCCGGGAGTGGCCCAGTTCGTGTCGCTGCCGCCACCCGACCATGTGGTTGAGGCGGCTTGCAGAATGGAATGGAACTGCATCACGCTGAGGATGCCGACCGTTAGAATGCCGGCGGAGCCCCGGACATTGCGGAGCTTAGTCTGGCGGTTCACGCGGTTTTTTTTGGATTGGGAACGTGTCGATTTCATGAGATGTTTGTATTGGGTTCAGGTGTTTTTGTTGGAGAAAATTCAGCTTCGGCGCGGGCCGGAGATCGCAGGGGGATTGAAGAGCTCTTGGGGGGGACAATCTACCTAATGAAAATTTTTTTGCTGCGGCCAAACTTGGCTAAATATTGTTCTTGACATCGCGGATGCACTCTCTTTGCCGCGGCCATTCATCAACGCCTCGAAGGTCACCAGTCTCGGATAGTATGAACCGCCGAGCACTGCGCCAGTCGATGCATCGATCTGATCGGAAACGGTGACTCGATTCGCGGATCCTTGCAGCCAATTCGCCAGTTTCACGTAGGCGCCCGGGGCGATTTCAGTCGGCGAACGGTTTTCGAGCCAACCGACGCCGGCCAGGGCAAGCGCGATTTTTGATGGCCATGTATTGGCCGAGGCACTCGACAGCCTCAGGCCGCCGGACTTTGCGTCCAGACACACTCCGGGTTGCAGGCAGGTCTTCGCATGGAGTTTCATTTGCCCGATCAACACCGGATACCGCCGCAAGTCTTCGCCCATGCCGCAGAAGAGCGGCACAGCCAGCGGGTCGAGCGCTGCGAGCACCAACGAATCGCCGCCATCGAGCAGATTGGAGGGAAACGCCCCTTTGGTTTTGTTGAAATGGGCCTGCAGCGATTTAGCCGTCCGCCCGGCCAGGGCCGAGCAGCGCGCGGCGTATTCGGAATCGCCCTCGGTGGCAAACCAGCGTTCGAGCATCTGGGCCGCGCACCATGTCTTGACGGCGATGTAAAGGCTGCCCCGGGAATTCCGCAAGGCGGGGTCGAGCCCATCGTAAGTGGTGATTTCCTCGCATACGCCGACCCTGTCGGATTGCGCCCGCAAAATTCCGTCCCGCTGCACCGGGTCTGCGTGCTCGCGGTTTTCCATGCTGGCGATCAACTGCCGCGCAACCGTCAACCGCCGCCGCCGCCACTCGGGTTCGCCCCCCTTGAGCGCAAAAGCCGCCGCGCAATAGGCGCCGTTCAACAGTTGCTCGGTGGTCATGAAAGCATAGCCGACCCGTCCGGGTTGCTCGTAGCCGCTGGTCCCCGCCGGTGAGTAGGCCGTGTAATTACCCTGGTCGTGAGTGAACGAGATGCCGCCCGGATGTTCCGCCGTAGCCTCGCCCTCGAAGCGAACTTTATCCCGGTAGCTGTATCGATCGATGAAGCCGTCGATGACGTTGCCCGTCACCCATGGATGAGCAGTCAGTTCATAGGGCAGATGGTCCGCGGCCAAATCCAGCGTGTTGCGCCATCCGAACTGCCCTTCGCAAACGTTCCAGTGCAGAGCGCCTTTGCTGTCGCGCAGCAGCGAAGAATTAGCATAGTAACCCTGCGACGCCTGGGCCAGCAACTCGACGGCAAGCGGATCGGAACCGTCCGGGGCAACCCGCTCGTTGAACGCCTTTGCGCCTGCCCGCAGTCGGTCCGCCGCATTCAGCGCCGCGTGCGCCACCGCTTCCACCGAACCGTAATCCGCTGCGTAGGCGTAGGAAGCCGGCATGCCTTGGGCCACATCGTTCCCCGCGCGATAGAACGCGAACACAGCGGCGAGTTTACCCTTTGAATGAGGGGCGACTCGAAAACCAATGCCGCCCTCATTGCCGCTGGCATGGATTGAGCCGCATCCCTGCTCGACCAGATGCGCAAGCGATCCGCCGCGGATGGTGAACACATCCGAAGACGACAGAGCGGCCAGCGCCCAGCAGTCCTGGTACGCGACGCCGGCCAGTTTGCCATCGCTCCAGTCGAGCGCCCGAATCCGACCGGCGCCCTGATAGGTAAACCCGATGAAGCCCGTGGCGGCGGTGTCACAGGCGGAGTTGTCGATTTCGACCTCGATCAGCAACGCGGGCAGCGTGGCGAGCGCCAGAGCATCCCCAGAAAACGGCGGCTGCAACGGCATGCGCGGACTCGTGACTCTCAGCCGGATTCCGCCTCCGACATATTCGTCCGTCGCGGGAGTGAGGGTGCGGGCGAGGGCTCCAGCCTGCACGAGCTTCCAGTTTCGGAAGGCTCCGGGCGCCGCATTGCCGACTGTCCGCATTTCATAATCCAGTGCGGTGGTCGAACTGAAAAACGGAAACGCCACGGTCTGGCCGGCTCCCCGGCTGCACGCCACCAAGAGGCCGCCCGAAGGCTGAATTCGCAAGGCTTCCCGGTCGATTCCAACCCCGCCGCCCGGCAGCCCAAAGGTAAGGCTCGACCATGCTCCCATGGGAGCATGATGCGTCATGAAGAACTCCGCCGCGCCGGAGACCGATGCCAGCACGGTGGTCAGCAGAAGCAGAATGCATGCACAAACCGCGCCAGGGCAACCGGAGAGCGGTTTTCGTTGCTGATCTGTAAATTCGTGGTCGATGGGCCATTTCTACCTGAGACAAAACATCTCCGCTAGAGGCCAAAACTGGCCAAAGATTTGGCTTGACACGAGCCTATTCCACGTTTGCCGGTTCCTTTCCGGAGCGCAACGCGACCGCGTCGAAGCGCTCAAAGATCGTAAAACCTCGCAATCGCCTGGGCTCGGCTACGAACCTGAAGCTTCTCGTAAATGCGCCGAATGCAATTATGAACGGTGTGCCAGCTCGTTCCCGTTTTGTCGCCGATCTCTTTGTACAGATACCCTTGCGCGAGCAACTCCAACACCTGGCGTTCGTGATCGGCCAGCTCGGGGAGCGGCTTGGGAACCGACGCAGGGACGGATGGCGGCAGGTCTTTGAACGCGCTCACTACCTGCCGGGCGATTCCCGCCGTCATCGGCGATCCGCCCCGGATAACTTCGCGGATTGCGGCGACCAGTTCATCCGCGATGACCGGCTTGCGGAGGTACCCGCAGGCGCCAGCACGTAAGGACTCGAAAACGGAGTCAAAATTGCTCTGAACGGTCAGCATCATCACCAGCGTGGATGGAACGAGTTCCGCGATCTCCCGGACGCACTCGACACCGTTCTTTCCGGGCAACTGGATGTCCATCAGCACGACATCCGGCTTTAATGCGGACAATTTCTCGATCGCTTCCTCGCCGTTTCCGAAGTCCGCCACGCAGCGCATTCCCTCGGCTTGATTCAGAATATCGCAAATCGATTTTCTCAGGTTGCGATTGTCTTCGACGATGGCGACTTTGGTGACGGTGGAAGCTTTTGTGCTCATGTTTTTTCTGGGTGATTTGCCTCGGCCTGCAACGGGAACGTAAATCGCACCAGCGTGCCACATCCGCCGGCCCCCTTGCAAAACTCGCCCCACCCATGGATGCGGGTCATCCGGTTTCGGATGCTTTCGAGACCATCATGGCCGGGTAGAGGGAGCAAAGATGGTGGCAATCCAATGCCATTGTCCTCGATTTCGAGGATCGCGGCCCGAGACTCCAGACGCATTCG
>Ga0316232_1000533_pt1 | contig 57565 bp, 51 predicted proteins | sample TBHtaG_FD_206006 | JGI IMG/M metagenome (GOLD analysis project Ga0316232, IMG submission 206006) | Freshwater microbial communities from Trout Bog Lake, Wisconsin, USA - TBH18025_13 | ecosystem: Environmental > Aquatic > Freshwater > Lake > Hypolimnion/Profundal zone | place: USA: Wisconsin...
AATTCTGGGTCGTTGAGCATCCCCTCAAGAACGTTTGGCCTCCTGTTTTAGGCCATTTCACCCTCTAAACTTGCTGTCCAGTTTTGAACCGGCAAGAAATCCAGTTTTGAACCGTCGCCGACACCTGTCCGCAAATGCCTTGGCGGCCAGGTTGTTCTTTGCTATTTTTAGAAAGCATTTTTTTCTCATGGAAACAACCCTTTTGGTTTTGGCTGCCGGAATGGGCAGCCGCTATGGTGGATTGAAGCAGATGGACCCGGTCGGGCCATCGGGCGAAACCCTGCTGGACTATTCGGTTTATGACGCGGTCCGCTCCGGGTTTTCACGGGTGGTTTTTGTGATCCGCAGGGAATTCGAGGAGGAATTCCGCGAAAAAATCGGTGGCCGGTTCGAGGATCGGGTGGATGTGGGATACGTGTTTCAGCAGCTCAACGACCTGCCCGAGGGATTCAGCGTTCCGGTGGGCAGGGAGAAACCGTGGGGGACCGGACACGCGATCTGGTGCGCGAGGTCGGCGGTGGATTCGCCATTCCTCGCCATCAATGCGGATGATTTCTACGGGGCCGGCGCGATCGCGGGGGTCGGAAATTTTCTTTCAACTCAGGCCTTGGAAAGCACCAGCTATTGCATGGCCGGATACCGGCTCGCGTCAACCCTGTCGCCCAGCGGGTATGTCTCCCGTGGGGTTTGCGAGGTGTCGGACCAGAACGAGCTCGTCCACATCAGGGAATTCCCGCGGCTCGAACGCACTCCGGCCGGAATCGTGGATCAGGAAGACGGCACCCGCTTCACCGGGGAGGAGCGGGTTTCGCTGAATTGCTGGGGGTTCACGCCAACGATCTTCGCGGGGCTGGAAGGACTCTTCTCCGTCTTCCTCGCGAAGCACGGAACCGGGGAGAAATCCGAGTTCTACATTCCGGCAGCCGTCGCAACCCTGATCCAATCCAGAAAGGCCGGTGTCAGCGTGCTGCCGGTCGAGAGCCGGTGGTTTGGAGTCACCTACCGCGAAGACCGTCCTGCGGTTGTCTCGGCACTCGCCGGGCTCGTCGAGGCTGGCCAATACCGTTCCCCGCTCTGGCCATGACTCATTCCGAAGCCACGGCTTTCATCCCCCCGACTCCCCCGCCCTGCTCGTAAATATCCATCTCTCTGATCCGGCGCGCATGGCGTCCGCCATCGAACGGGGTTTTCAGCCAGATGTCCAGGACCTGGAGCGCGATTTCAATCGAGACCATGCGCTGCCCGATGGAGAGGACGTTCGCGTTGTTGTGCCGGCGCGAGAACTCTGCTGTTTCGTCGTTCCAACAAAGTGCGCAGCGGATGCCTTTCACCTTGTTGGCGGCCATGGCCTCGCCGTTGCCCGAACCGCCGAGAACAATCCCGCGCTCCGCCTCCCCGCGCGCCACCGCCTCGGCGGCTGGGATGATGAAAAGCGGGTAGTCCGTGCTTTCCGCCGAATGCGTCCCGTGGTCGGAGACTTCATGGCCGGCGGCCTTCAGGTGCGCGATAATCCGCCCCTTGTATTCAAAGCCCGCATGATCGCTGCCGATGCTGATTTTCAATGGGAGTGGACGGGTTCGGGTTGGTCGGAATAGGGGGCCTGGGCATCGAGGCCGAGATCCTTGAGAAGCTCCCGGTCCTCATCCACGCAGGGGTTGCCGGCGGTCAACAGCTTCTCGCCGTAAAAAATCGAATTGGCGCCCGCGAAAAAGCACAGCGCCTGGGCCTCTCGCGACAGGCGCGAGCGGCCGGCCGAGAGCCGGATCTTCGCCTTCGGCAGCACGATACGCGAGGTGGCAATCAGCCGCACCAGTTCGAAAACATCAATCGCCGGGGCGTCGGCCAGCGGGGTGCCCGGCATGGGCATCAGGCAGTTGATCGGAACACTCTCCGGCACCGGGTCGAAGTGGCACAGCACTTCCAGCATCCTGAGCCGGTCCTGCACGCTTTCCCCCATGCCGATGATTCCGCCACAGCAGACGCTGATCCCCGCGCGCTGGACCGAGCCGATGGTGTTGAGCCGGTCTTGAAAAGTATGGGTCGTTACGATCTGGGAGTAGTGCTCCGGCGAGGTGTCGATATTGTGGTTGTAAGCCGTGAGCCCGGCCTTCTTGAGTTCCAGCGCCTCCTCGTCACCGAGCTGGCCCAGCGTCACGCAGACCTCCATTCCGAGGCGGCTGACCGCGCGCACCGTCCCGATCATCTGCTCGAATTTTTTGTCGCCCTTGCGCACCCCCTTCCACGCCGCCCCCATGCAGAACCGTGTCGAGCCATTCGCTTTCGCCATCTGGGCGATCGGGAGCACCTCGTCGGTCGTCATGAGGTTCTCCCTCTCCAATCCCGTGTCGTAACGGGAGCTCTGCGAGCAATACCCGCAGTCCTCGCTGCACCCGCCGGTTTTCACGCTCAGCAAAGTGCAAAGCTGGACCTCGTTCCTGTTCCAAAATTCCAAATGCACCCGGCGGCTTTCGCCGATCAGGTCAAAAAGCGGGCGGTGGTAGATTTGCTCGAGTTTTTCCAATGTCGGTATCACAACGACCGCCTTTCTAACCGCAGGATACCGCGGAGTCAATCGGGCTCCGACCGCGGCCATGAAACCATCGGACTCTCCGCACTGCCCGAACCCTTCCGCGCATCCGCAGAACGGAAAAAAGATCCATTGACGAAACCGTCCCGTTGGATCATATATTTGACCTCTCGCGCGGGTGTAACTCAGTTGGTAGAGTGCAACCTTGCCAAGGTTGATGTCGCGAGTTCGAGTCTCGTCACCCGCTCTCCCCGACCTCCTGGGAATGAACGTCTGCCCTTCCCCGATGTCAGACATTTGAGCGTCTGCCATTGGAACACCGGCAAGCGCAAATTCACCATGATCCTCCCGCTCATCACCCTTGTCCTCCTCTCCCTGCTCGGACTTTCCTGCGTCGTTGCTCCGTTTGTGAGCACAGGGAGATAAGAGGTTTTACCCCAGTGGTGGTGGGGGCTTTCTGAAACTGGATGCATTTACACTTGGGCTTGATCCTCCATATTGTCTGCACATGTCGAACACGATGAATCGAAAGCGTTTTTGGGAGCATCCATTTTTGCCCGTATTGGCAGGAGGGCTCATGCTGGTGCTGGGGGCCAGATGCCAGGCTGCCGAGACAGAGGTGCTCGCACAGGATCTTCCACAACCTCTCCCGGTTGAAGGCAGAAAGATCGCATTTGTTTTTGAGGATGGCCCTTTGCCTCAGACAACCCCGCTTTTGCTGGATGCGCTTAAAAGCTTGGGCATGAAGGCCACGTTTGCCGTTACGGGGGGAAATGTTGAGTCCAATCCGGGCCTCGCCCGCCGGATCGTGGCGGAGGGTCACGAATTGGCAAACCATACCTATTCACTTCCTGACCTCAAGCGCTTGAGCCCGGGGGATATCGTCAGGGAGATCCATGCAGCCGAGGAGGCAATCATGCGTGTGACCGGTGTGAAACCGAGGTATTTTCGCGCGACCAACGGTGAACTGAGCGAGTCGCTGCGTGACGTGGTTCAGAAGGAGGGCTATGAGGTGCTGGACTCCACGCTGGATTCCGGCGATTGGCGGAACCCATCCTCGGAGAAACTGATGCGGACGATTTTGACGGGAGTGAAGCCCGATTCCGTGATTCTTGCACACGACAGCTTTCCCAAGGCAGTTAAAGAGATGCCTGCTGTTTTTAATGCGCTGGTCAAACGCGGCTTCCTCTTATGCACTGTCAGTGAGCTGCATGCTCTGTCTTCGCATCGGGACAGTTCTGTTTCTGTTCAACCATCAAAGGCCGCACAAATCACTTCGATCAATGGCACCTGCACTTTCGGGGGCAAGAAAAGCACCTGGTCGGCAGAACTCACAGCGGATGGGGATGGCACCTATGACGCTGTCTATGTTTCCAGTTGGGGAGGCGCGACCTTGAACTATGTTGGAACGATCACGACCGACCTAAAAACAGTGATCAGCGGCAACGGCAAGCCAAGCGGAGGAAGAGCCAATGGCACATTTGAGTTCACCGGAAAGTTTGACGACGACGGCATTGCCAATTGCGGCTACAAGGAAGTGAATGGTGGCCGCAGCGGTTCCATGACCGCCGAGATGCCCAAGTAAAGCGTTGAAAAGATTCCGGTGAATATGGTGTTTTTGTCCGAAAGGACTTCTGGGGTGACCGCCAACTGATCGCTCTCGAGTGCGTCCGCTCGCCACAGTATGAAAGATGCGATGGATTCCATCCGCCGTGTGCAGGGTAATCAAAGCGCGAACTCCGAGGCTGTAAAAAAAGTCAGAACCCCGGCCCGCTCCTCAACGGCCGCCGTGTCTGGTAAAGCTTCAGATGTTCCTGAAGGGTGCCGGCCAGCGCGGGGTTGCCCTGCGCCTTGGCCAATTCAATCGCCCGGCGCGCGGTTTCCTCCGCTTCGCCAAATCTGCCCGTCTCCGCATACGCCGACGCGAGCATCCCTAAAATAATTGGGGTGCCTCCCTTGGTCAGATCATTGGCCCTTTGTGCCATCTCAGATGCCTCCCTCCCATTCCTCAGCCGTCCATCCCCGGCAGTGGCCAAAATGTAGGCAAGGTTGTTCGCCTCCGGGTTAGCCGGGTTGCCCCGCAACACTTCGCGAAATTCGGCGATGGCTTCCTCGACTTTGCCCCTCTGGATTAAGGCAAGCCCAAGGTTGATGCGGGCTTCCGGGTCAGCGGGGTCGATCCGCAACGATTCGCGAAAATGGGCGATGGCTTCCTCGACTTTGCCCTTCTGGATTAAGGCAAGGCCAAGGTTGATGTGGGCTCCCGAGTAAGCGGGGTTCGCCCGCAACGATTCGCGAATATGGGCGATGGCTTCCTCGGCCTGGCCCTTCTGGAGGAAAGCAGCGCCAAGGTTGATGTGGGCTTCCGGGTCAGCAGGGTCGATCCGCAACGCTTCGCGAAAATGGGCGATTGCTTCCTCGGCCTGGCCCTTATGGAGCAAGGCAACGCCAAGGTTGCTGTGGGCTTCCAAGTAAGCGGGGTTGATTCGCAACGCTTCGCAAAATTGGACGATTGCTTCCTCGATCTTGCCCTTCTTGAGGAAGGAGGTACCAAGGTTGTTGTGGGCAACCGGGTTTCGCTTTGTGCAGGCGAGCGCGTGAGTCCAGAGCGACTCGCTGTTCCGCCAACAGGCGGTTTGGATTCGGGCGCACACAAGCAAGGCCAAAATCACGCCCCCCGAGAGTGCGCCCAAGACCCAGCGCCGATACCGCCATTCCTTGGACCACTCCGCCACCGCCCATGTCACCCCGACATACAGCCCGATCTGCGGCAAATAGTTGTAGTGATCCGCCCTCGCGTGCCGGGAAATCTGCACGATCCCGCTCACCGGCACCAGCATCCCGAGATCCCACAGCCACCCCATCCACAGAAACGGGTAATTCTTGCGCAAAAGAAAAATGCTCACGGAAAGCAATCCGCACAGCGCCAGTGCAGGGGGCCACCACGCGAATGTTTGTTCGGAATGCGGATAAATCACAGCCAGCCCGGACGGCCGGACCATTTGCCCCAAATAAGTTGCAACCGAGACGGGGATTTCGCCCATCCGAACCCCAAACGCAATGTGTTCGATGACGGAGTAACCGGTTTCCTTCGGTGCCAGCATGGTCGCCACGCACAACGCGAATGAGAGCGCCAGCAATGGGATTTTTTCCACGACCGCACGCGGGTTAACAAAAAGCCCTCCCGCGGAAATGCCCGGAGTTGGTGGCGGTTGAAACAGCCGGTTCAAGGGCCAGTAATCGAGGAGCAAGAGCACGAAGGGCAGCGTCACAAGCATCGGTTTGCACATCAAGCCCAAGGCAAACAGGAGGATGACGGCCAAATATCGGCTGAGAGAGCCTGGCCGTTCAACATAGCGGAGGTAGGCTCCCAAAGTGAGCATAAAGAACAGCCCGCTGAGCATATCCTTGCGCTCGGAAATCCACGCCACGGACTCCACATGCAGCGGGTGGATGGCGAACGCCGCCGCCACAAACGCGCTGCGCCAAAGGGCGCCGGTCATTTTCCGCAGGATCAAAAACAGGAGAACGACTGAGGCAAGATGGAGCAGGACATTGGAGAAATGGTGCCCTCCGGCGTTCAACCCAAAAAGCTGGCAGTCGAGCATATGGGAAACCGTGACCAGGGGATTCCAGAGCCCAAGTTCCCTGCTGGTAAAAGCCTGAGCGACCCCGCCGGGAGTCAGCCCTCTGGTGACTGCCGGATTTTCATAAACATACAAACTGTCATCGTAGTTGACGAATTCGTGGTGCAGCGTTTGTCCGAAGACCGCCCACACCAGAGCCGCCAGAACCACGCAGATCCCGACGACTTTCCACCGCCCGTTCTTCGCCAGTTTCGAAGAGCGTTCCTCCAAGACCGCGCGCGCCTTTTCCGCCCCAGGCTCCGCGGGAATAGCGGCAGGCTCCGTCCCGCGAGCTCCCGTTTGCTCCGATGGGGATTTGTTTTCGGACTTCTTCTTCGACTTGCGGCTCATGCTTGGGAAATGCGCGCATCATTGCGGGCAGGCTCTGGTCATAGCCAGCGATTACCTCATCTTTGACTTCAGCGTGATCCTTTTTCCGGCCACCATGAACCGGCCGTTTCCGAGGTGATGGATCGTCCGGGGATTTTTGATTGCCGGGTTGATCCAGGCTTTGAGAACCTCCAAGACAAAAAGGCAGTAGCCGGACACCATCCGGGTGTCAGCGACCCGGCATTCGAGATTCGCATAACACTCGTCAATGAGCGGGGCCGTCACTCGCGACGCGGGCTTGGGAGTGAGCCCAAATGCCTCGAACTTGTCCGTGCTCGCCCCGGAGCAGTTGCCGCAGCCAACCACCTTGCTGGCAATCTCCAGAGTAGGGATGGCGATGACGCATTCCCGGGTCGCCTTCAACATCCCATGGGAATGGTTCCGGTTGCTGACCACGCAGGCAACCAGCGGCGGCTCAAACTCGACCATGGCATGCCACGACATCGCCATGACGTTCGTGCGGCCCGCGCGGGCGGTCGTCAGCAGGACAACCGGACCCGGCTCCAGAAGCCCATAAACCTTGGACAGGGGAAACGATTTCATGGCTGATTCCGCGTTTATTTTCGCATTCGGAATATTGGTCCGATACCGGTGCCTTGTCGAACCGATTCGCTCTCCGAACCCTTGAATGCGGAATACCCCGGGATTGACATGTGCGGATCCGGCCGTAACGGATATCAGGTTTCATGGTTGCGATCACGCCATCCGCCGCCCGTCTTTGCGCCGCATGCGGCATGTGCTGCAACGGGGTCCTGTTCCACTCGGTCCAGCTTCAGGCGGGCGAATCTGCCCGCGCGCTCTCCGCGCTGGGCCTGAAAACGAAACGGCAAAAAGGGCGCAACTTTTTTCGCCAGCCCTGTCCCGCCCACCACGGGTGCGGCTGCGCGATCTACGGGCGGCGACCGAACCGCTGCCGGCTTTTCAACTGCCGCCAGATACTCCGCGTCGCGACGGGCAAAGCCGCCGAAGCCCGGGCAATGGAAAAAATTGACGAAGCCGGCAAACTCGCCGGGCGCGTCAACGCGCTCATCGGCCGGGTCGCCGAGACCAACCCGAACCGTTCGCTCGCCCAGCGCTGCGCAAACGCCCTGACGACTTCCGATCGGACCCCGCTTCACGACGAACTGGAATCGGCCATGCGCGAACTCGAGGCCCTGCTCGAAACGGAATTCCGGATGGAATGAGATTGGCTGCCTCGCATGGATTCGAACCATGACACACAGATCCAGAATCTGCAGTGCTACCGTTACACCACGAGGCAAGTGCTGTGTTTGAACAATTTGGAGGCTGACGTGAGCCGCCGTCGCGCGTGCGCAAAACAGGTGTTCAAGCTACAACCAGGAAAGTGCCGCGCAAGGCAAAAATTGTTCAGGGCGTGCCCTGCCCGCCGTGAAAACGTCCGAGGAATTCTTGGATTTTTCCGGGAAGCGGATCGCTTTCCGGGCCGAGTTCCGGAATATGACCCGCGCCGGGAATGGCGCACAGTTCGGCGTTGGGGATCCGTTTTTTGACAGCTTCGACCTCCGCGAGGGGAACAAAGGAATCGTCGGCCCCGTGGATCAGCAGAACCGGCAGAGCCAGTTTGTCGAACGGAAAGTCGGGCAGCGCCTTGCACTGCAGAAGATCATTTTTCAGCCCGCTTTCCCGTGGGCCGATCGGGGCGGCCGTGCTGGCGAGATCCTGGAACCAGGAGAGTTGCGCCGCGTTCCCGAGAACGGACTGGATCCATTTCACCCGCGAAGACGCATCCCCGGTCTGGGCGATATCGAAGCACCATCCGAGAGCTTTCGAAGGATCGGCGGCCGCCGTGTGGACAAGAAACCAGGAGCCGACATCTCCGGTCAAACGTTCGTTGAGGAGTCGGGGAAACGGCGGCGAGGCGGGAGGGGCCTTTTTCGTGACGGCGGAAACCAGGACGAGAGCCCACGCGCGGTTGGGATACCTGAGGCAGAATTCGACCGCTGCCGGCGCACCCATCGAGACTCCCACCACCGCGACGTTGTCGATCCCCAGCGTGTCGAGCAACGCCGCCATCGCGTCGGCCTGCTTTTCCGGGGTCAACCCGGAAGTGAGCGGCGTGCGCAGGTAGCCCGGCCGGGACGGAGCAATGATCTGATACCCCCGCTCCGCCATGCTGCTGCCAAAGAGCATCGCCTGGTCATAGCCTCCCGGCGCCCCGTGAAAAACCAGGACCGCCGGCCCGTCGCCTTCCTGAAGATATTCCACATTGCCGGCGGTGGTCTCGGCAACCGAGGAAGCGGAGTTCAGGTGAACCATCCTTTCCGCCCTCCAGGAACTGAACCACGCCAGCCCCCCTCCCGCAGCGAGCAGGGCAAGAGCCACAAAAAGGAATGCCAGGCGGAGGATGATGCGCATGGGCGGGTTCAGCGTTTGGCCAGCCGGGAGAAAAGGTAGGACCCCAGCCCGATGAAGAGAATATTGGGGATCCAGATCAACACGGACGGATACGCGGCGGGATTGTTGCGGAAGGTGTCCGCCATGATGATGAAAAAGAAGTAGGTGAACGCGATGATGAGGCTCAGGGCAAACCCGACCGACGTTTCTTTTCTGTGCGCGGTGATTCCGAGAGGCACCGCAATGAGAACAAACGCGCAGCAGGCGAGAGAAGTGGAGAAGCGCTTGTTGAGCTCGACGACTGCCGCGGTCTGCCGGTCTCCCGCACCCTTCTCAAGGAAGTCCACCAGTTCGGGGAGGGTGTAGGAACTCAGGCGCCGGTTGCCCTGAAATTCCTGAAAAAACTTCGAGAGGGAGATCGGGAAGACCCCTTCCTTCATGACGATGCCCTGCTGGATTTTGGAGACGTCGCGGGGTTCCTTCTCGTCCCGCTGCTCGAAGCGCGCATTGAACAGCCGGAGGAGAAGGCGGGAATTGCTGTCGGGGTCGGTTGTCAGCACCCCCTCCTTGGCGTAGATCATCTGCTTCGGGACATATTCGTCGTTGAGTTCAAAGACGATGATGTTGAGAAGTTTGTTTCCGTGCTTTTTCTCGACATAGACGCGGCGGTCGGGGAACTTGTCCACCACCTCATCCGCGCGGAACAGCGAAGTCGGATTGCTCGTGGCGATGTCGACGATCGCCCGCGTCATCGCCTGCTCGGCCCGGGGAGCAACCTCGATGTTGATCCAGAAACAGATGAGCGCCAGGGCTACGGCCAGCAGGAACGCGGGCGCGCAGATCCTCGGCACGCTCACGCCGTTGGACTTGAGGGCGACCAGCTCGTTGTCCGCCGACATGCGCCCGAACACGAGCAGCAGGGCGGTGAGAAAGCCCCAAGGAATCGTGAACGTGAGGGAGAACGGCAGCACCAGCGCCATGAACGCCAGAACGGTCGCGATCGGCACGTCCGGATTGTTGATCAGGATATCGAGGAGCTCCTTGAAAATGTTCCCCAGAACCAGGATAAGGCTCAGGACCGTCACCCCGAAAAACGTGGTGAAAAAAATTCCGAGCCCGACTGTGCGATCGATGATCTTCATCAGGTTTCAGTCCCGCTATTCTTGGAAGACCCCCATTTTCCGGAATTTTTCGTAGCGCTGCCGCACGAGCGTGTCGGTGGGGATTCCGGTCACCTCGCGCAGGGCCGCGACGATGGCGGATTTGAGATTCGCGGCGGCGGCGGCGGGATCGCGGTGGGCGCCGCCGGTGGGTTCGGGAACAACCCCGTCGATTATTCCCATGGCCAGAAGCCCGCGGGCATCAAGTTTGAGGGCTTCCGCAGCCTCGGGAGCATGCTTCCGGTGCTTCCAAAGAATGGCGGCACAACCCTCCGGGCTAATCACGGAATAATAGGAATTTTCCATCATGAGCACGCGGTCGGCGACGCCGATCCCCAACGCGCCGCCCGATCCGCCCTCGCCGATCACGACGGCAACCACCGGGGTCCGGAGGACCATCATTTCGCGGATGTTCACGGCGATGGCCTCGGCGATGTGCCGCTCTTCGGCTCCCACCCCGGGATACGCGCCAGGCGTGTCGATGAGGGCGACGACAGGGAACCCGAACTTCTCCGCGAGGCGCATAAGACGCAGCGCCTTGCGGTAGCCCTCGGGGTGAGGGCTCCCGAAATTCCGGAGAAGGTTCTCTTTGACATCCCGGCCTTTCTGCTGGCCGATCACGGCGCAACGGATCCCGTCGATGCGGGCGAGGCCTCCCGGCATCGAGGCATCGTCGCCGAACAGCCGGTCTCCCTTCAGCTCGACAAAATCGGTGAACGAACTCGCGAGGTAATCGAGGAAGAACGGGCGGGCGGCGTGCCGGGCGATCTGAACCCGCTGCCAGGCGGTCAGGTTGTTGTAGATGCCCACGCGCGTGGCCTCGATCTTGTGCCGCATCCGCTGGACTTCGGGATCGAGGTCGATGTTCCGCTCGGCAAGCCGGCGCTTCAACTCGTCCAGCTTTTGTTCGAGCTCGAAAACCGGCTTTTCAAATTCCAGCGGATGGTGGTTCATGGCCGCCTCACTTGATCGTCACGGGGGTTCCCCGGGCGGTGAAAACATAAATCTCCGAGGCGTCGGCGGGGTCGAGCACGATGCCGGGAGGCATGGGGGTCTCGGACCCGTCGTCGGCCGGCGGCGGGGTCCCGCGGAGGACGACCCCTGCCATGCCGAGCATCACCCATCGGTCGCTGCCCTCGTAATCCTTCGTGCCGAAAGCCACCCGCGCGTTTCCCTTCATCGCCAGTTTGTCGCTGACCTTGGTCTGCACGGTGCCGGTCGATGCAGCCGGGGGGAGTTTCAGGGACTTGACCGGATACTCGCGCACAAAGGCCCCGGCATTTTGAAGCGTGACGGTTTTGGCTTTCCGGTCGATCACCAGCGAGGTGTCGAGTTTCGGGATGACCAGTTCCTGCCCGATCTGGAGGTTGATCGTGTGCAGGTTGTTGAGGCAGTAGATCAGCTCCGCGCCGGTTTTGAATTTTCCGGCGATCTTCACGAGCGAGTCCCCCTTGACCACCGCGTAGATGGTCTTTTCCGGAGACGGTGACGGAGACAGGAGCATCGCCGCGTTGATCCGGCCCAGGGCCGCCTTGGCGGCGGGAGCCATCGGGGAATCAGGATACTTGTCCAGAAACTCCGAAATCGCCGACTGGGCATCGGCCGTGTTGAGTTCGATCACGGGCTTGAGTTTCTCGAAAGCCGGCAGGCTGGGGTCCGGCGGCGGTGCCGGAACGGCCGCCATCTTTTTTTCCTCCACGTCGAGCTTCTTGGGCTTGAAATAAAGCTCGTAGGCGAAATAGGCCGTCCCGCCAAAAATGGCGGCAACGAGGAGAAGGATGACAAGGGTTCGGGCAATCATGGCGGCCAATGCTACGCGATGCGCCGGAAAAATGGAAACGCCGAAATCATATCAACCCCCGCCGCTTCCACTCGTCCACATTTCCCCCCGCCGAGCGCTGGATCATTTCCATCGTGAATTTCAGCAGGCAGACCTCCCAGGCGTCGTCGACCCCGGCGATCAGCGCCGCGAAAGGGTCGTCTCCGCCATCGATCTTCTTCTTCAAGCGATCCAGGGCGGTCTCCATCGGTTCGCGGATGACATGCTCGGAGAGGTCGGTTTTCCGGAACTGGAAACCGTAGCGCAGGATCTTGAATGTGGACCCGTTGGATTCGATCCAGTCGGCATATTCGCGGGCATCCTCCCCGAAACCGTCCAGGAGCAGCTTGCTGAAGTGGTGGGGAGAGACGATGCGGGGGCGCTCCGCCTCGATGCGCCCGTTCCGGACCCGCACGGTATCCACCTGGTCCAGCAGTTCGCTGACGAGGGAAAAATGGAAGCGCGTGGTCCCGAAGGTTTCGATCCCGCTCTGCGGGCTGACCACGACACGGGTGTTTTCCATCGCGTAGTGGAAGTCGTGTTCCTGATACATTTGTTGACAATAGCGAGCCATTCTCAGGCTGCAATCCCGCTTATTTTTTCAACCACAGTTTGACAAAGCCGCGTTTTTCGATTTCAGGGGGGGTGCGTCCAATCCATTTTTACCTATGAAAAAAACCTGTTTGTTGCCGTTGACCTTCGCCGGGGCGATCCTCTTGGCCGTCCTTCCGGCCTGCACCACGACCGGGGTCCAGCCCGCAAAATACACCGTGAAGGCCTTCAAGCCGAAGGATCCCTCGAAGGTCGTCGTGAAGGTCTCGACCTCCACCCAGAACATTTACGTGAAGGAAGGCGACCGCCTGCTGATGGCCGTCCAGGGATGCGTCGGTGACATGGGGCGGACGAAGCCGGGTTCGTACCGGATCTTCAACAAAATCAAAACCAAACGCTCGGGCAGCTACGGGTTCACCTCTTCCGGGGCCCCCGCCGAAGCGGACAAGGGACAAAACGTGGCGGTCGGATACCCCATGGCTTACTGGTGCGAATTCGCCCCCGCCTACGGTTTCCATGAAGGATTTGTCTGGTCGGTTCCGCGCACGCATGGCTGTATCCGCATGCACAAGGAGGCCGCGGCCCGATTTTTCCAACTCGTGAGAATCGGCACTCCTGTTTACATTGCAAAAACACAGCCCGAGGACACGCAATACGGGCATTTCGTCCGCAAGCTTGACCAGCGGAATGAACCCAATCCGCCCACCAAACTTCTGATGTCCCCGTCTTGGTTCACGGATCCCGCAGGTCCTCTGTTGCTCGAGGAATGACGAACCGCGCCAGCGGGATTTTGACGATCCGGATCCAACGAAATCGCTCCCCGTTTTTCCACCTGCTTTCGAGGAGGCCCCGGGCGATATTCCCCGCAGGCAACCCTGATCCGGTGGAGGCCGGAACGTGCGCCGGATAGCCATGGAGACCGGCAAATCCCATCCCGCGCGGGTGAACCTGCGCACGCCGGATGTGATGTCCCACGTGCAGGCCCAGGTCGAGAGCCATTACCGGAGCGAGTTTGTGGAAATGGTCCGCGCGCGGGGAGGCGTGCTCGCCGCCGGAGCGACAACGGTCCGGCTCGCGAAGCAATTCGGGTTCTGCTACGGGGTCGAGCGGGCGATCGATCTCGCCTACTCGGCCAGAAAGGTTTTTTCAGGCCGCCGGATTTTCCTGCTCGGGGAAATCATCCACAACCCGGACGTGAACGCGCAGATGTCGGACCTCGGGATCCGGAGGCTCGACGCGCGGCCAACCGCGGAGGAAATCGCCCGGCTCGAAGCCAGCGACGTGGTGATCGTCCCCGCTTTTGGCGCCGAAGTGAGCACCGTCCAGTTGATCCGGGACCGCGGCTGCCAGGTGGTGGACACGACGTGCGGCGACGTGATGAGCGTGTGGAAGCGCGTCCGCCAGAATGCCGCCGAGCAGGTGACTTCGATCATTCACGGCAAAGCCGCGCACGAGGAAACCCGTGCGACGGCATCGAGGGCGCTCGGTTCCGACGGCACCGGGCACTACCTCATCGTCCTCGACCTCGAACAGACACGCCGGGCCTGCGATTACCTGGAAAAAGGCGGTGACGCCGCCGCGTTCCTGAAGGAATTTGAGGGAGCCACGAGCCCGGGGTTCGATCCGTCGCTCCACTTGGAACGGGTCGGTGTGGCCAACCAGACCACCATGCTGCGCAACGAGACAGAAACCATTCAGGCGCTTCTTCGGGAAGCCATCGCGCGCCGCGATGGCGGAAGCACGTCGAATTTCCGGTATTTCGACACCATTTGCGGAGCCACCCAAGAGCGGCAGGACGCCCTCTTCCAGCTCCTTGATGAGCCCTTGGATCTCCTGATTGTCATCGGGGGCTACAACAGCTCAAACACAACCCACCTCGTCGAAATCGGCGCAAAAAACCACCCGACATGGTTTGTCCGGAACGCCGGATGTCTCGTCTCCGCCCGCGAGATCCGGCATTACGATCTGCGCAAAAAAACGGAGATCCGGTCAGCCGATTGGCTCCCTTTGGACCGCCCCCTGACAGTCGGCGTCACCGCCGGAGCCAGTTGTCCCAACAACCTCATCGAAGAAATCATCAAACGCGTGCTGGAACTTCGGGGCGACCTGGTCGATTGATGGCCCGTCCTCCGAATTCCGGTTTGCCGACAATGCCAAAGAACAGCTTTATTTTCCACGACGTGCGGGGTTCCCGCTGGCGGCGTTTCAAGTTCCTTGCCGGACTGGGGGCATTTATCGGCATCACGGCGCTGGTCCTGTTCGTCCAGGCGCTGCTGGTTTCCCCGAAATTCGACCAACCGAATTCGCTCCAGAACCTGAAGAAGCAGATCAAGACCTATCAAAAGCTGCGCGGGAAAACCGAGCGGAGCGAGAGCGACAAGGCGCTCTCCAGACAACTGGCCCGCAAGATACCTGCCACGGCAAGCCGGGGGCCTGCCTCCTCTGTGCCCAAGCCGGGCATCCGGGCAGCATTTTTTTCCGGCGGGGACGAGGCGGCATTTCGTTCGCTGGCATTGAACCAGTCGCTTCTCACTCACATCTGCCCGGATTGGCTTTCGTTCGCAACCTCCGAAGAAGGCATCAAGGAGGATGAGGATGCGGGGCTTGAGCGGATCCCCGCATCCAAGTCCTTGAAACTCGTGCCGGTGCTGTCAAATCTCGCCGACAGCAAACGGATCCCCGAGGGGATCGAGTTTCTCGCGCAATCTGTCGGACCGGAGAAAGAGGCTTTCGTCGAGCAACTGGCCACGCATCTCCGCAAGGTCAAGGCGGCGGGAGTGGCCATCGACTGGGAGGAAATCGACCCGGGGCTTTCCGATGAAATAACCGATCTCATGATCTTCGTTGCCGATGGCTTGAGATCCCTCGGGTTCGAGACATGGGTCTGCGTGACGATGGATTCGGGTTACAGCGCCTACGATTTTGAACGGCTGACACCACACGTGGACAGGTTTGTCGCCCTCCTTCATGATGAGAACGGAGAAGACGACCCCGCAGGACCGATCGCCTCCCAGGATTGGTTCGACGGGTGGCTGAAGGTCATCAGCCACTGCGGTTCGCCGGAGAAATGGATCGCATCCCTTGGCAGCTACGGCTGCGATTGGGAGGAAGGATCCTCCACGGGCGAGCAGATCTCATTTGCGGACGTCATGAGCCGGGCGGGAAATTCCGGCTCTTCGGAATTGAAGACAACGGGGCCGACATTCAACGGAAGCTTCTCCTATTACTATGAAGGGAAGGGCCATGATGTTTGGTTTCTCGATGCCGCCTCGTTTGCGAACCAGCTGGACGCCGTCCGGGACTACGGGTTCGGCGGGGTGGCTGTGAATCGGCTGGGAATGGAGGATCCCTCCGTATGGAGCATCATCGGGGCGGATATGGAGGGAAAGCCGTTCAAGCCCGACCGGTCGATCCAGGGCGGAAATGCGATCACATCGATCGGCACCGGGGAAATCGTCAGCCTTGATCCCACCACGGCAAACGGCCAGCGCGTTTTTTCCACCGGACCCCACGGCGAGATCTCGTGCCAATACGAGATTCTCCCCTCTTATCCGACGCTTTTCCGGATCGGGGCCGATCAAAAGGATGCGGTCGCCCTGACATTTGACGACGGGCCGGATCCGGAGTGGACGCCCGCCATCCTCGACACCCTCAAAGCCAGGGGAGTCAAAGCCACGTTCTTCGTGGTCGGAAGCGAGGCCGAGCGTCACCCGGACATCATCCGGAGAATCGTCGCGGAAGGCCACGAGATCGGAAACCACACGTTCACGCATCCCAACCTCGCCGAAGCTCCGCCAGCACTGATCAAACTCGAACTCAATGCCACGGAAAGATTGATCGAGTCCCTGACCGGGCGTTCCACGACCCTCTTCCGCCCGCCCTACAATGCCGATTCCCGGCCCGCGAGCCTCCGGGAACTGCTGCCCATCGAAATCGCCCAGTCCCTCGGCTACATGACAGTCCTCGAAAATGTCGATCCGCGGGACTGGCAGAAGCCGAAAAAAGCCCGGCTCGTCGAACGCGTGAAAACCGAGCTTCCCCTCGGCAACATCATCCTGCTCCACGACGGCGGAGGGGACCGGAGCGCGACGGTGGCCGCGCTGCCCGCGATCCTCGACTACTTGAAAGAACGGGGAAACCGGGTGGTCCTGATCAGCGACCTGATCGGTCTCGACGAGGAAAAAGTCATGCCCGAGGTGACGGCGGAGAAACTGTCGATCCACAATCTGGCGAGCGGGCTCGGGTTTCAGATCCTCCATCACTCGCAGGATTTGCTTCACGCGTTTCTCGAAGTGGCGACGATCCTTGTCCTCATCCGCACCGTGCTCGTCCTCATCCTGGCGCGCACCCACAAGGACCCATCCGCGCGGGAAGCCTTCGTGCCCCCCCCGGTGACCGTCCTCGTGCCCGCCTACAACGAGGAAAAAGTGATTTCAAAAACCATCGGATCCCTGCTCGCTTCGGAGTATGACGGGAAGATGGAAATCCTGGTGATCGACGACGGCTCCACGGACGCCACCGCCGAGGCCGTTCTCGCCATCAAGGATCCCCGTGTCCGCCTGATCAGCCAGAAAAATTCCGGCAAAGCCCACGCGCTCCAGAATGGGGTCGAGGAGTCCACGAGCGAATTTCTCGTGTTTGTGGATGCCGACACCCAGTTCGAGAGCGACGCCCTCTGGCACCTGATTTCCGCCTGTCAGGACCCGAAAGTCGGGGCGGTGTCCGGCCATGCGAGAGTGGGGAATCTCAGGAAGTTCCTGGCGAGATGCCAGGACCTGGAATACGTCTGCGGGTTCAACCTGGACCGTCGGGCATACGCCGCGTGGAACTGCATCACCGTAGCGCCGGGAGCGATCAGCGCGATGCGGAAATCCGCCATTCTCGCCGCGGGAGGTTTTTCCTTCGAGACGCTCGCGGAGGACACCGACCTGACGCTTTCCATCCACAAGGCCGGCTACCGGATCGAATACCAGCCGGAGGCGGTTGCGCACACCGAGGCCCCCGAGACATTCTCCGCGCTCGCGCGCCAGAGGTTCCGCTGGGCATACGGCACGCTGCAGTGCGCGTGGAAGCACCGCGACATCATTTTCAATCCGCGCTTCAAAGCCCTCGGCTGGTTCAGCCTTCCGGGCATCTGGTTTTTCCAGGTGATTCTCGTGGCGTTCTCGCCGTTCATCGACCTCCTGTTTCTCCAGTCGCTGCTTTTCGGCAACATGTGGGATATTCTCCCCTACTTCTTGGCTTTCATATTGTGCGACCTCCTGCTTGCCGTGGCGGCTGTTGCCATGGAAGGGCTGCCGCTCCGCACCGCCCTCCGGATCATCCCCCAGCGGTTCGTTTACCGGCCGCTCCTGAGTTACGTGATCTGGAAATCGATCCTGCACGCGCTTCGCGGCGCCTGGGTCGGCTGGGGGAAATTGCAGCGAACCGCCTCCGTCTCCATGCCATGAAGCCAATCCTGTTCCCTTTCTGCCTGGCCTTGTGCCTCTCCCGCCTGCTCGCCGGGCCGCCATCCGGGAGTCCGGATTTACTCGCTCCTGCATCGGGAGTTTTGTTCGGCGCCTACGCCGACTTCGGCGACACCGAAGACCGCGTCACGCTGGAGGGCATCGAAAGTTTCGAAAAACTCGCGGTCAAACCGCCCTCGATCATCGCCTCGTCGAGCTACTGGGGGGAGCAGAGTTTTCCCGCGAAGAATCTTTCTTTGATCGTCCGCCACGGCGCCATCCCTCTGGTTTTCTGGTCTCCATGGGACAAGCCCTACGAGGAAGCTAAAGGCCCGGACCGGTTTTCCCTCACGGAGATCCTGGCGGGAAAATGGGACTCGTATATCGACGAGTGGGCGGACGGAGCGAAGGCGTTCGGCAAACCGTTCTTTGTCTCGTTTTGCAACGAGATGAACGGCGACTGGTTTCCCTGGTCGGGCGAGTATTACGGGGCGCTGAGCGGGGGCAACGAGGTGTTCAAGAAAGCTTGGAGGCATGTCGTCGACCGGGTGCGCGCGCGCGGCGCAAAAAACATCCTGTGGGTTTTTCACGCCAACTCGTTTCCCGCCACCAACGACGTCTGGAACATGATGGCGTCGTATTACCCCGGTCCCGACTACGTGGACTGGCTGGGGCTCAGCATCTACGGAAAGCAGTTTCGCAACGAGGGAAACTGGGCGCATTTCCGCGACCTGATCAGGTGGCCCTACGAGGAAATCACCGCTCTCGATCCCAACAAACCCGTGATGCTCGCCGAATTCGGCGTCGGAGATTTTCCCAAGGCCGGGGACAAGGCCCAGTGGATCAACGACGCCCTCACCATGATTCCCCAGTATCCCAGGATCAAGGCCGCCATCTACTGGCACGAACGCTGGCAGAACGATGACGGGACCTACAGCAACCTCCGCATCAACTCATCCCCTCCGGCCCTCGAGGCGTTCCGGACGGGAATTGCGCGGCCTGATTGGATTGGATCAAAGGGAAATCCCGAAATCCACTGAGGCGGGATTTCCCACAAACAATCTGGAGGGCCGGCTGCCGCCCTGCGATCTCTCCGGTTTTCCAATGAGGACGGAGTTCAGTATCGCCCGTGCTTTTCCACCAGTTTGATGATGGCCTGATAGGTTTCCCACGAGACCTGGGGCGGGACCGAGTGATCGGAATGGTAGATATAACCGCGGTGTTCCATGCCGGCCGGAAACTTCGAGGCGATCTCCGCCTCGATCAAATCGAGATCGTTCGTGATCATCTTCATCACGTCGATGTTGCCGAAGAACGTGAAGCGATCCCCGTAGGCCGGCGCCAGTTTGCGGATGTCCATGTTGGCTTTTGATTCGAGCGGCTGGAGGCAGTCGAACCCGGCCTTCGCGTAGAGATCGAGCGCGCCGTTCACATCGCCGTCCGTGTGGTAGATGAATTTCATCCGGTGCGCGTGCGCCCAGTCGGCGAGCCGCTTGTGGTCGGGCCAGATGAGTTCCCGATACATGGAGGGCGAACACATCGTGGCGTGGTTGAACGCCATGTCCCCGTAAATCCACAAGCCGTCAGGCTGGATGCCAGTCGCCATGACCGCATCCAAATTGCGGATCACCTGGTCGGTGAACGTGACCGAAACATCCTGGATCCATTCGGGATCCTCGGCCATCGCCATCAGCGTGATCTCGTCGCCCAACACGCTGCGGGTTTCTTCAAACGGTTCGACCGAGGTGAGATGGCACCACCGGCCCTGCTTGCGGCCGGCACGATACGAACGGATGATCGCGTTGGGATCGATCTGCAGGCCCGCTTCGAGGAGGGCCAGCTTGTAGGTTCCCTCCCAGATCTCGCGGGTTTCACAGCCGAACCCCATGTGCTCCGGCGTCCCGCTTTTCGATTTCCAGTACCGGACAACTTTCCCCTGGCCGTCGCGGATGACGCGGGTCTCGGCATCTTCCTCCAGAACTTCGCTCTGACCGGGAAACACTTCCGGCCACAGCCAGTTCAACGAGTGAAAATCCGTGTCCAGAAGATCCAGCACGGCACTTTGCCCGCCGCGCAACCCCTCGTTTTCCCACCGGAGGATCGTCTCGCCCCAAAACGACTCATGTCTCGGGACGCGATCCTGGTCGCGGTGTTCCATCGCGCGGTTGACGCGCTCCCGGCCGGTGAGTGGTGTTGTCATTGGGTCGGGGTGCTTGATTTTCGTGATTCCATCGTTTGAAGAAAGCTACAGCAGGTCCTGCTGCGCGGGTTTCCGGGGGGCGTCCATGCCGAGTTTGCGGTAGGCTTTGGGCATGGCGACGCGGCCTTGGGGTGTGCGTTTGAGGAACCCCTGCATGATGAGGTAGGGTTCGTGGACTTCCTCGATGGTGCCCGGTTCCTCGCCGATGGCCACGGAAAGGCTGTTGACGCCGACGGGGCCGCCGTCGAAGAGCCCGATGAGCGCTTCGAGGAGCCGCTTGTCCATCTCGTCAAACCCCTCCTCGTCGATTTCGAGCATCGTGAGAGCCTGCGCGGCGACGGTGGCATCGATGATTCCGTTGGCCCGGACCTGGGCGAAATCCCGGACCCAGCGCAGGAGGTTGTTGGCGATCCGGGGAGTCCCCCGGGACCGGCGGGCAATCTCCGGGGCCGCGCCCTCGCGGATCCCGGTTCCGATCAGGCCGGCGCTTCTTGCAATGATCACCGCCAGTTGTTCGGGAGGATAATAATCCAGCCGGCAATTCATGCCGAAGCGCGAGCGCAGCGGCTCGCTGATCATTCCGGCCCTGGTCGTCGCGCCGATCAGCGTGAACGGGGCGAGGTTCAGGCGCATGCTTCGCGCGCTCGGCCCCTGGTCGATCACGATATCGAGTTTGAAATCCTCCATCGCGGGATACAGGTATTCCTCGATGGCGGGCTGCAGGCGGTGGATTTCGTCGATGAAAAGAATCCCGTTCCTGTTCATGTTCGTCAGGAGCCCGGCGAGGTCGCCGGCTTTTTCGATCATCGGCCCGCTGGTCGTGCGGACCTCCGCGCCCATGGCGTTCCCGATGATGTAGGCGAGGGTGGTTTTCCCCAACCCGGGCGGCCCGCTGAGGAGGATGTGCTGGAGCGTGTCGCCGCGCTGGAGCGCCGCATCCACCATGAGGCGCAGCCGCGCCACAGTCTTCTCCTGGCCCGAGAATTCCTCGAAAAGCGGTGGCCTCAACGAGACCTCGAAAGCGGCGTCCGCGGGTTCCTGATCGGGAGATTTCGGGTCGGGGAAGCTCATAATAATGGCTGGATTATTGAGGATCTCGCGCCTGGAAAACCGGGCAGCAACACACTGGAGGGACCGGCGCTGTCCGGTCCGACTTCATTCACGGACGACACGGCGGTCGTCCCTCCATTGCGGAAATCCCCCTTGGCAGCCGGGCTAAAACGGGATGTCGTCATCCGGCTCCGATGACTTGGGCGGTTGCTGGGGCGGGGCCGGACGCGAGGTTCGCTGGGGCCGGGCTTCGTGGTGCCCCTCTTCCTCGCCGCCTCCGCTGCCGGCGCCCGGCGGCCGTCCGCCGAGAAGCTGGAGATTTTCCCCGACGACCTTCATGCGGCTGCGCTTCTGCCCGGAGGCTTTGTCCTCCCAGGTATCCATGCGCAGCCGGCCCTCGATGTAGATAGGGCGGCCTTTCTTTGCGTATTCGCCCGCGATTTCGGCGAGGCGTCCCCAGAGTTCGACATCGACGAAAATCGTTTCCTCGCGCTTCTCGCCGTTATCGAGCGTGTAGTTGCGGTTGATCGCAAGCCCGACATCGGCGACCGCGCTCCCTTTCGGGGTGAACTTGACCTCGGGATCGCGGGTGACGTTCCCGATCAGGATGACTTTGTTGACGTTGGCCATGGTGGGGGAGATGGGTTAAGCGGCGACAGCTTTTTTCTTCGCGGGAAGCTGCAGGAAATTCTGCAGCATCACATCGTCGTCGAGTTTCAACTTCTTCTGGAGCTTGTCAATCGCGGCGGGGTCGGCCTCGAAAATAAAATTCACGAAATAGGCGGATTTTTTGTGGTGGGATTCGTAGGCGAGCTCCCGTTTTTCGAGGCGCTGGATCTGTTCGATGACCGCGCCTTCGGCGGCGATCACTTTTTCCAGGCGTTCGATGGTTTCTTTTGCGGTGTCTTCTTTTCCCCGGGTATCGAGGGCGAGCAATGCTTCGTAACGTTTCATGGTTCTTGTGGTTTTTGGTTGAATTGGTTCATGGCGGCCTCGATCCCGCGGGCGTTCGAGTATTCGACGGCGTCGGCGGCACGGGCGACCGCCTCCTGGAGCGCGGCCAGCTCGGCGGGCTCGAATTTTCCGAGAACGTGGTCGTGGAGCCCTTTGCCATCGGGGGCGCTGATGCCGACCCGCAGGCGCGGCACCGCCTCACTTCCGAGGTGGACAAGGACCGAATCGAGACCGTTGTGGCCTCCGGCCGTTCCGGACTTGCGCAGCCGCAGCGTGCCGAGCGGAAGCGATGCGTCGTCCAAGACGACCATGATCTCCTCGCGCTCGAGCTTGAAATACCTCGCGTAGTCGCCAACCGCCTCGCCGCTCAGATTCATGAACGTCTGGGGCTTCATGATCGCGCGCCCGCCGCAGTCGGCCACCTGGGAATTCCACTTCGTGCTGAAGGAAAATTTTGCGGCCGACCGCCTGGCCAATTCGTCCGCGACGAGAAAACCGACATTGTGGCGGGTTCCCGCGTATTCCTGGCCGGGGTTTCCCAAGCCGGCCACCAGACGAATAACCGCAGGCTGTTCCACGCTCGAAATGGGCTACTTCTTCTCCTCGGTCCCCGCTGCGGCGGCCTCGGGTTTCTTCTCCTTGATGACCTCGGGAGACTCGGGCGCGGCAGCCACAACCGGCTCTTCGACCACGGCGGGCTCGGCCACAATAAAGACGGTCAGGTCGGCATCCTCGTCCGCCTCGACATCGGCGGGAAGCGGCAGGTCGCGGACGTGGATCGAGTCGCCGATCTTCATGGCCGAGACATCGACGCGGATGATCTCCGGCAGGTTCTGCGGGAGACACCGGATGGTGACGGAGCGCATGCTCTGCTCGAGAAGACCCCCGAAGTTTTTTACGCCGTCCGGCTCGCCGTAGGATTCGATCACGATATCCGCCGAGATTTTCTCGGTCATGGAAACGGCATGGAAGTCCACATGGAGGATCTCGCCGCGCAGCGGATGGTGCTGGACCTCCTGGATCAGAGAAAGGCGGTTGGTTTTTTTCCCGTTCTCGTCGATTTCGAGTTCGACCAGGATGTTCTCGCCCACGGCATGGGAGAGGAGCGCCTCGATATCCCGGCGGGAAACTTCGAGGTTTGCGGGTTTGTCCTTGGACCCGTAAATCACGGCGGGGACCCCGCCGCGAGCGCGGACCTGTTTGACCGCGTTGCGGCCGCCTTCGGAGCGGGAGCGGGCGGAGAGTTTTGCTTGCTTTGCCATAAATAATCTATGTGGGTTTCAATTCAAAAAGCGAACTCACCGACTCGTCGTCGTGGATGCGCCGGATGCCCTCGCCGAGCAACTCGGCCACCGACAGCACTTTTACCCGCTGGTCGGATGTGGGGCGGACTGGAACGCTGTCCGTCGTGATCAACTCCTTGATTTCGGAGTCCTTTAATCGCTCAACCGCCAAATCTGTCAAGACCGCGTGTGAAACACCAGCATAAATATCGAGGGCCCCGTGCTTCCTCAGCATCTTGGCGGCGCTCGTGAGGGTGCCCGCAGTTTCGGTGAGGTCGTCTACGATGAGCACGTTCTGCCCGCTCACGTCGCCGATGATGTGAGAGGCTTCTGTTTCGATGGCGCTTTTGCGCTTTTTCACGACGATCGCCAGTCCCGCGCCCAAGGCCTGGGCGTAGGCGGACGCCATTTTGACGCCGCCGACGTCCGGCGAGACGACGACGAGGTTCCCGATCGCCAGCTTGTGCAGGTGCTGGACCATCACCGGCCGGGCATGCAGGTGGTCCACCGGAATGTCGAAAAACCCCTGCAACTGCTGGGCATGGAGATCCATCGTGAGGACCCGGTTGACCCCGGCAGCCACGAGAAGGTTGGCGACCAGTTTGGCGGTGATCGGCACCCGCGGCTGGTCCTTGCGGTCCTGCCTGGCATAGCCGAAAAACGGGATCACCGCGGTGATCCTGGCGGCGCTCGCGCGGCTCGCGGCATCGACCAGAATCAGGAGCTCCATCAGGTTCTGGTTGGTCGGCGGGCAGGTGGGCTGGATGATAAAAACATCGCGGCCGCGGATGTTGTCGTTGATTTTGACGTAGGTTTCGCCATCCGGAAACGAGCTCACCGACGCGTCGCCGAGCCCGACTTTCAAGTAGTCGCAAATATCGCCCGCCAGTGCCGGGTGGGCGTTTCCGGTGAAGATTTTCATCTCCAGATTGCGAGGAAGAATCATAAGGTGGATAGCGGGAAGGGCGGCGGAGAGAAGCGCTCTGGCAGCCCTGTTATTCGGAGAGCGGGACCGGGGTGGGAGGAGGGTTCAGGGGGATCGTGGGTTCGAGCCTCATTTGCGCGAGACGCGCGAGATAGGCTTTTTCCATCACGTCGCAGCGGGCCGAGAGGTCCTTGTCCACCTTTTTCATCTTTTTGAAGAGAAGCCTGTAATATTCGCGGAGAGCCGCGCGTTCGTCCTCGAAGGTTTTGGCGGCCTTCGACTGCTCCTTCAAGGAACGCACCTCGGGATCCTTCTCCACCTGGACCCTCACCTCCTGGTAGCGGACCTTGAGTTTCCGCTCGATCTCCTGCGTGCTCGGCCCCGCGAGGCCAGGCGGACGACCGGTGCCGGCGTCGGTTGGAATGACGGCGTTCGGGTCGGCAAATGCGGCATCGGGCACGGATTCTCCGGGCGCGGGTTTCGCGACTTTCGGGACTTCGGTCTCCGAAACCATCGGGGTCTCGGCCGAACCGGATTGAGGCGGGAGCGGGATGACGTCCTCGCCGGCCGCCGGGGATGCCGAAGGGCTCGCGGCAGGCGAAGCCGAAGCTTTGGGGGCCGGTGATGTGGCCGGGGAAGCCGCGGGGGTTGGCTCCGCGAGAGGAGGAGGGGTTGCGTCTGTGGCCGGCGTCGCGGCCACCGTCGGAGAGGGCGAAGCCTCTCCCATTTGAGCCATCAGAGGCGGGGTCATCAAAAAAAGCAGGATAAGAAAATAATACATCGGTTGGTCGGCGGAAGAGGCGAACTTGAAATCACAGCAATTTTCAACTCTCTTGGCAAGACCATGAATCAAGTCGCCGAGGACAACGAAGGCCCGCTTGCGGCCGCGCGTGCCCGCAGGGACGACTCCGGCACCGTTTTTCTGGATTCCGGAATGACCCCGAACGGGATTTCGATTTTGGCCGGGAAACCGGATCTCGTCGTGTCCGGCAACGACTGGGGGCGACTGGAGCGAGAGCTGGAGGCGAGGCGCAGAGACCGCCCGGGAGACCCGGACGGCGCGGCCATCGGGTTCGTGTCCTTCGACGGGACCCACCACTTCGGATTTTACGACAGCCTGCATGTTTTTTCGCACGGGAACGAACGGTGGGCAAACCGCCCGCGCGACTTCGACGCAAGCGCCACCCGCGAGTCAGCCCCCATCCCGTTCGTTCCCCGCATGCCGAAAGAGGAGTTTCTCGGGATGGTCGGGCGTGCCCGCGAATACATTGCCGCAGGGGACATCTACCAGGTTTGTCTGGCGCACCCGTTTGTCGCCGAAACGGAGGATCAGCGGGCCTGGAGTTTTTTCGAGCGGCTCCGCCGCCTCTCGCCCGCCCCGTTTTCCGCCTACATGAATTTCGGCGGGGTGCGGATCGCCTCGTCATCTCCCGAATGCTTCCTTCGCATGAGCGGGCGGCAGATCTCGACGCGGCCGATCAAAGGCACCCGTCCCCGGAAATCCGACCCGCGGAGCGACAGGCTCAGCGCCCGCGACCTGGTCGCCTCCTCGAAGGAAATCGCGGAACTCGTCATGATCACCGACCTCGAGCGCAACGACCTGGGCCGGGTCTGCGAGTATGGCAGCGTGCGCGTGAGCGATCTCTTGCGCCTCGAAACCTTCGAGCAGGTTTTTCATCTGGTCTCGACCGTGGAAGGGCGGCTCCGCGAGGGGGTCAGCCATGTGCGGGCGCTGCGCGAATGCTTCCCGGGCGGCTCGATTTCCGGGGCTCCCAAAAAACGGGCGCTGGAAATCATCCGCGAGCTCGAGCCGCATCCGCGCGGGATTTACACCGGGGCGATCGGGTATTTCGGATACAACGGGGAGAGCCAGTTCTCGGTCGCCATCCGCACGGCCATTTTCGAAAAGGGCCGGGCCTCGTTCCACGTGGGGGCCGGAATCGTCGCGGATTCGATCCCGGAAAAAGAGTGGCAGGAAACCCACGACAAGGCCGCGGGACTGCTGCTGGCGGCAGAGTGACAACAAAATATTCCGCATTCGACGCGGGCGGGATGTTGGGATTACAGTGGAAGCTATGAACAAAGACGACTGGACAATTCTGTTTGTGAGAGTCGTCGGGCTCTACCTCGTGGCCACCCACCTTGCCACGTTTACCACCACGACCGCCTCGCTGATCATCGCCCTGACCCAGGCTGCGAGCACCCGGCAGGTCGCCGCCAACATCTATCTCTGGCAGGGGCCGGTGGTCTCCGGTCTCGTCCTCGTGATCGGCCTGCTGCTCATCTTCAAAGCCTCGGCAGTCAGCGCGATCATCCAAAAAAACGACAGGCCCTGAACGGGCGTTACCGGTCGGCCGAGGGGCAGATGTCGCGGAGCTCGCATCCCGCGCAGTCGGGCTTGCGGGCCTGGCAGCGGCGGCGTCCGTGGAAGATGAGCCAGTGGCTGAGGTCGGCCCAATGGCGGCGGGGGAACAGTTTGATCAAATCCCGCTCGATGCGCGCGGGAACGTCGGCTTTGGTGAGACCGAGCCGCCGGGAGAGGCGGGCGACATGGGTGTCCACCACGACGCCTTCGTTCAGGCCGAAGGCATTTCCGAGGACGACGTTGGCGGTTTTGCGGCCGACACCGGGCAGGGCCGCGAGTTCCTCCAGCGATTCCGGCACGCGCCCGCCGTGTTTCGCGAGAAGCTCGGCGGCCATGTTGCGGATGTTCTTCGCCTTGTTCCGGAAAAATCCGGTGGAGCGGACCAGCGCCTCCAGCTCGGAAAGCGGGATGCCCGCAAAATCCCGCGTGGAGCGGCAGCGCCGGAACAGCTCTTTGGTGACGAGGTTCACGCGCTTGTCGGTGCACTGCGCGGACAGGATCGTGGCGACGAGAAGCTCGAGCGGATTCGAGAAAATGAGCTCGCAATGCGCGTCCGGGTAAATCTCCGGCAGGCGCCTGAGCAGCTCCCCGGCCCGCTCTTTCCGGTTCACTTGACCCCGAGAGCCGTCAGCCGTTCTTTGGCTTTCGGAACATAGGGGCTGTCAGGAAAATCTTTGACGAGCTGCTGGTAGAACGCCTTCGCCCGGTCCAGTTGCTGCGCCTTGAATTTCGCATCCTTCGGATCCGTGCTGGTGGTGGCGCTGGCCTGTTCCTCGAGCAGTTGGCTGGCCTGCCAGAGGCCTTCGGTTGCGGCCAGCGGAACGCCGGAAAAAAGTTGGGCGATCTTCGCGTAGAAATCGATCGCCTGGCCACGGAATTCGGCTTTTTGCTTGGGGTCGGTGGCGGCATCGGACTTCTGCTTCATGATCGAGCCGGCGAGGAGGAACGCGTTCGCCCGGAGCTCCGCGCTCCCGTTCTGCGCCCGGATAATCGTCGGCAGGAGTTGGAGCGCCTCGTCCAGCTTGCCTTCGGCACGGAGCGACTCCGCGATGCCGTAATCGGCCTCGAGCACCTTCGGAGACCAAGGATACAGGGACTTGAGTTGCTGGAAGAGCTTGCCCGCCTCGGCGGTCTGCTTGCTCTCCTGGGCGACCCGGCCGAGCCCGAAGATCGAAATCGCCTGCGCCTCCAGAATGTCCAGCGAGGCGGCCGCGCCGGAAGGAATCGGAAAATCCGCGGCCAGCTTCTTGAAGACCGCAGATGCCTGATCGGGTTTCTTGTCATTCACCAGGGCAAGCCCGTAAATGTCGATGTCTTTGGGAGCGTAAACCAACGAGGGGTTGTAAGCCCCGCTCATCATCGCGAATGCACGCGCCTTGTCTTTTTCGGAGATCAACCCGCCAAGACCGAACAGGATTTTGCTCTTGGCCCCGGCATCGGAAGTCTTCTCGGCGAGCTGCTGGAAATACTCCTCGACCTGGGGATCGGTTTTGAGTTCCGCGCGGGCAAGCATGCGCTGGGAGGCAAAGAGGGGCTGGAGACAGGTGGCGAGATCCGGGTTGGCGGGATATTTGGCCAGCAGTTCCTCGGAGGTGGTGACAGCGGCTTGGACCGCATCCTTCCACTTGGTCTGCTCATCTTCCTTGAGGGATTTGAAGTTCGCGGCGATCTTATCGGCGTTCCCTCGCTGGAGCTCTGCCGCCTTGGAGAGCGCCTCGGCAGCCTTGGGGTTCTCGGGATAATTCTGCGAAAACTCCGCAAACATGGCGATCGCCTCCTCCGGTTTTCCGCCAGCGACGGCATTCTGTGCGAGGCTGTTATAGGCGGCGTAAACTTGGGCATCCTGCGGGTATTTCTTGATGAACTGCCGCATCAGCGTGTTGACCTCGTCAACCTTCTGCGCCGCTGCGGCGAGCTGGGCGCGGATGAAATAAGTGCTGGGTGCCGCCGGGCTGTCGGGATATTTTTCCGCCAGCGTGACGAGCGTGGCCGCGCCCTCGTCTTTTTTTCCGGCGGTGATCTGGGCGGCACCGAGGTAGTAGAGGGCTGGCGGGATCAGCGGATCGTTCCCATTGGCCTTGATGAAGGCGTCAAAAAGCGGGATCGCCCCGGCGTTGTCGCCCTTCTGCTGGGTGGAGAACGCGATCCAGAAATCCGACTCGACCGCCTGCGGGGTGCCGGGGAATTTTTCCTTCACGACCTTGTAGGCGGCGATGGCGTCGTCCCATTTCATGGTGTCCTTGTTGATCCCGGCGAGCCCGTATTGGGCGATGACCGCCACGTCGGGGGCCGGGTTCTTGGCGAGGTAGCTCTGGAACGTCTGCAGCGCCTCATCGTAATTTTTCAAGCCCGCCTGGGCCTGGGCCTTGCTCACGACGGAATGGCCGATCACCCGTCCGTTGGGATACTGGGAGATGGACTCGTCGAAATACTTGATCGCCTCGGTCGGCTTGCCGAGGCCCAGATACATGTTGCCCATGGCGAACGGCAGGCTGTCGGCGATGGGGTTGCCTTTGCAGGTTGCCGTGAAGTCCTGGTAGCCCTGCACCGCTTTGTCCACGGCGTTCTGGATCACGTATCCCATCGTCTTGTAGTAGAGCGAGCGCATCTTCTCGTCGTCGGAGGAGAGGAACGGCGTCACGTGGGTGATGAGAACCCGCGACTCGTTGTATTTCTTCGCGTTGAAAAAGATCTCGCCCATCTTGAGCATCGCCGTCGCGGTCTGGTCGGGCTTGGATCTGATCTCCTCGAGCTTCTTGAGCTCGCGCTCGTTGTCTTTGTCGAGCTGCTTTTTCAGCGCGGGGTTGTTCGCGCGCAGGGCGGCGGCTTTCAGCGAGGGGAAGGCCTTGATTTTGTCCATCTGGAGGCGGATGATTTCCTCCTTGGGAAGAATCGCTTCATAGGCGTCGAGCGCCTGCTGGTAAATCGGCGCCCGGTCGTCATCCGGGGTAAATGCGGCGCGGGTGAAGAGGATCTCGCCGATCTGGAACCAGGCATCGTTGATGAGGGCGACGTCTTTTTTGTCGGCGATGATCTGCCGCAGGATGTCCTCGGCCTGCTTGAGCTGGGCCATGCCCTTGGCCTTGTCCCCGCCGTCTTTCGTCAGCTCCCCGCTCCCGAGCGTGGCGAACGCGAGGGCGAGCACGTTTTTGCTGACGGGCAAGGTTGCGCTGCTGGGAAACTTTTGGATGTTCAGTTGCATGTCCTCGACGACCTTGTCGAGGTTGCCGATCTGGAAATTGGCCACCGCGCGCCCGTAGATGGCGGATTCCACATCCGGGGACTGGGGATACTTCGCGATGAATTCCGTGAATTTCGCGATCGCATCCTCGAAGGCCTGCTTGCGCTTGGGATCCGTCGCGGCCAGGGCGGAGGCTTTCGAGGAGAGGATCTGCGGGAGGAAGCTGCTCGCGACCTGGACCAGCTCGGGGGCAAGCCCGGAAAAGGAAGTGGCCTTGTTCAGCGTGGCCAGCGCCTGGTCAAACTGACCGAGGAAATACTGCGAGAACGCCAGTTGGACCGTGGCGATCTGGGCGACCGGATCTGTCGCGTAATCCTTGAGAACCTTCTCGTAGGCTGCCGCCGCGGCCGTGTAATCGCCGGTCGAGTAGAGGTTGTAGGCCGCCTCGTTGGCCGCCGCCGCACCGGACGATTGGGCGCGAAGCGGAGAGGAACACAAGACGGCGGTCAGAACCACAACGATGAGACGGACGGGGAGCGCTTTCATGAAAGATGCCGCATTCATAGATGAGTCGGACCGATGTTTCCACCGCAAAATTGGGGAGGGCAACTATCCGGGCTTCAACTGGAGGGCGATGCGCCGTCAGCACCGACTTATTCTTCCCATCAAAAAGTGGGGCGGCACGGCGGCCATCCCTCCCGGCTCAGGCGATCCCGGAACGAAGGACCGCGGCGACCCGGTCGATTTCCTCGAGGGAATTGTAGTAGTGCGGGCTGAACCTGATCCATCGGGACCCGTCGCGGAGAGACCGCAGCGAGGCGACAACCCCGGCCGCCTCCAGCCTGGAAAAGAGCCCGGCAGAATCCTTCGCGGGGTGCCGGCATGTCAGGATGCCGGACCGCAGCGGCTCCGTTTCGCCGGGAGAGAGAAATTCAAATCCCATCTCGCGGAGCTGGCGCTGGAGGGAGTCGCGCACCTGCAGGATCGAGAGCCGGACATTCCCCAGGCCGGCCGCGAGGAGCATTTCCAGCGAGGCCTTCATCCCATACATCCCGGTGATGTTCAGGACCCCCGGCTCATAACGCCTGGCCGTCTCTTCAAAAACAATCTCCTCCTGCGCCAAAAAGTCCGGCGAGCGGACATTCCATGCCCCGAGCAGCGTCGGACGGCAGAGCTCGAAATTGCGCTTCGCCACATAAACGATCCCGATCGCGAGCGGGCCAAGCATCCATTTGTGCGCATCCGCGCTCAGAAAGTCCACGTTCCCGACACTGAACGGCTCCGCCCCGACGGTCTGGATCGCATCCACGGAAAAAAGGATCCCTCGCGAGCGAAGCAGGCTTCCAATCGCATCGACATCGATCCGCCACCCGCTCAGAAAATGCGCGGAAGCAAGGGCGACAAGTTTGGTTCTGCCGGTCAGCGCGGCCTCCACCGCATCGGGCGTGATCCGTCCGGGCGTCTCGGGATGGACATGCCGGATCACCACGCCGCGCGCGGCGAGAGCGGTCCACGGGTAAACATTCGACGGGTAGTCGTCCGCGTAGCAGACGAGCTCGTCGCCCGGTTTCCAGTCCAGGCCGTTGGCAAAAAGGCTCAGGCCCAGCGACGTCGGGCCCAGCAGCGCGATCTCGTCGGCATGCGCGCCGATCACCTTCGCGCACACCCCGCGCGTGCGGGCCACGTCCCGCAGGACATCGCCGAATTCCTGGTGGTGCGCGCAGCTCGCCTCGACATGGTTTTGCATGGCATCGGCCGCGCAGCGCGGCAGGATCGTGACCCCCGCGTGGGCGAGGAAAATCCGCTCGCGGGCGACCGGAAACGATTCCAGCCGCAGTTTCTCGTCCGTGAACCAGCTCATTTCCTGGACTCCTCCGCCTCGTGGATCAGCGTCCAAAAATCCTTCGTTCCCGCCAGCCCGCCGTCCTCGTCGTCGAGCGGGAGGTTCGAGCGGAACAGGAAATCCCGGATCGTGTTTTTGTGGAGCACCCGGTGGATCAGCAGCCCCTCGGGATGCCGCTCGAAGTAAATCCGGTAATCCTTGGCGCGGTAGCGGTGGAGCGTCCGCCCCTCGCGCGTCACCCGCCCGAACCCCTCCTTGTCGAGCGGGTCGGACTCCTCCGGCAAAAAATGGAACTCCGAGAGCAGCTCGAGCTGGAGATCCTTCGGCAGCGCCGCCATCTCGGCGGCGCTGATTTTGTTGAAAATAACCTGGAACACGCCCCCATCATTCGCGCGGATCGGGCGCGGATGGCAAGAAGGGAAATTTTTGCTGGCGAATCGTCCGGATGGTGGTATCTGGGCATTTCATCACAAAATCACCATGAGCGTTCTTGTTGGAAAACCCGCACCCGATTTCAAAGCCGAAGCCGTCCATCTCGGGCAATTCACCGAGACCGTTCTCTCGAGTTACCGTGGGGTCAAATACGTCGTCCTGTTTTTTTACCCCCTGGACTTCACGTTCGTCTGCCCGACCGAGCTCCACGCGTTCCAGGAGAGGCTCGAGGAGTTCCACAAGCGCAATGTCGAGGTCATCGGCTGCAGCATCGACAGCAAATTCTCGCACCTCGCCTGGCTGACCACCCCGAAAAAGCAGGGCGGCATCGAGGGCGTCGAGTATCCGATCGTCTCCGACCTCCAGCGCTCGATCTCGCGCGATTATGACGTGCTTTCACCCGACGGCGTCGCCTTCCGGGGGCTCTTCCTGATCGACCGCGAAGGCATCGTCCGCCACCAGCTCGTGAACGATCTCCCGCTCGGCCGCAGCGTGGACGAGGCGATCCGCATGGTCGATGCCCTCCAGCATTTTGAAAAACACGGCGAGGTCTGCCCGGCGAATTGGTCGCACGGAAAAGACGCCATGAAGGCGACGAAAGACGGCACTGCGGATTACCTCAGCAGCCATTAGCGGAGACGGTTCCCGCTCTCCCTGCAAGCTGCCCGCAGAAAACTTTTCGCGGGTCGCGACAATTTCTGGACGGCAAGGCCGAGAACGTGCAGTTTCTTGCGACTGCCGTTTCAAACGGCCAACATCGTTTTTTCCGCCTGTGTAACAATAGCTTTTTCCAACCCGCATGTCGTCTCCAACAACACCTTCGAGAGCTTTCCCTCCAAGTGGTGCGCAGGCGGCGGGATCTGTTGCCGGTGCCACGGCAGAGGCCCAGAGGAAACTCATCGAAATCTGCGGGAATCCGGTCGCGGAGGCACTGAACGGTATGCGCACTGGAGCCGGCGGCCTCACCGCGGAACAGGTGGAGAAAGCCTTCGAGGAGTTTGGCCCGAACGATCTTTCCCACCGGAAGGAACTGGGGTTTTTCGGGGAGATTCTCCAGCGGTGCCGCAACCCGCTCGTCATCCAGTTGCTGGTCATCTGCATCGTTTCTGTCTGCATGGACGACGTTCCTTCTGCGACCGTCGTGGGAGCGATGGTGGTTCTGAGCGTGGGGCTCGCATACTTTCAGGAACACCGATCGAGCAAGGCGGTCGAAAAACTCCGGGAAATGGTCCAGACCCAATGCCTGGTGACCAGAAACGGCGCCGAGTTCGAAATCCCCGCCTCCGAAATCGTCCCCGGCGACATCATCACCCTCCAGGCCGGGGCGATCATCCCCGCCGACCTCCGGCTCATCGCCGCCAAAGATTTTTTCGTCAGCCAGTCGTCGCTGACCGGCGAGTCCATGCCGGTGGAAAAAAATGCCGACCCCTCGGAGATTGCCGGGCGCGGCGTCATCGAGCTTCCCAACGCCTGCTTCCAGGGGAGCAACGTGCTGAGCGGTTCCGCGCGCGGCGTCGTGGTGAACACCGGGATTCGCACCCATTTCGGATCGATCTCCGAAAAACTCTCCGGCAGGCGCGTGCAGACGAGCTTCGACCGCGGGATCGCCGGGTTCACATGGCTGATGATCCGCTTCATGGTCGTCATGGTGAGCGTCGTGTTTCTCATCGTCGGTATCACAAAAGGCAACTGGGCGGAAGCGCTCCTCTTCGGCCTTTCGGTCGCTGTCGGCCTGACCCCGGAAATGCTGCCGATGATCGTGGCGGTGAACCTGTCCAAAGGCGCGATGGCCATGTCGAAAAAGAAGGTCATCGTCAAGCGGCTCAACTCGATCCAGAACTTCGGTGCCATCGACATCCTCTGCACGGACAAAACCGGAACGCTCACCCAGGATCGCGTCATCCTCGAAAAGCACGTGGACGTCACGAACCGCGAGAGCGAGGACGTGCTCCGCTACGCCTACATGAACAGCTACTACCAGACCGGGCTGCGGAACCTGCTCGACCGCTCGGTCCTCTCCCACTCGGACCTGGACGTGGACAGGGACTGCCGGAAAGTGGACGAGATCCCGTTCGACTTCCAGCGCAAGCGCATGTCGGTCGTGGTGGATTACGAGAGCGACCACGTGCTGATCTGCAAAGGCGCTGTCGAGGACATCTACAAGGCCTGCACGCACTACCAGGTCGATGACGAAATCCACGTCATGATCGACCTGATCAAAAACGACCTCCTCGAGGAATACGAGGAGCTCAGCAGGGACGGCTACCGGGTCCTCGGCATCGCCTACCGCGAATTCCCGCAGACCAAGCAGGTGTTCTCGGTCGCCGACGAAAGCGACCTGATCCTCCTCGGCTACATCGCGTTCCTCGACCCGCCGAAAGAATCCGCCGCCAAGGCCATCGCTTCTCTCAAGCAATACGGCGTGGCCACAAAAATTCTCACGGGGGACAACGCCCTCGTGACAAAAAAAATCTGCAAGGACGTGGATCTGGAATTCGGCGAGGTCATTTCCGGAGACCACCTGATCGGCCTGAGCGAGGACGAGCTGGGGATCCTCGCGGAAAACAACAACGTTTTCGCCCGCCTCACGCCCTCGCAGAAGGAGAGCATCATACTCGCCCTCCAGAAGCGCGGCCACGTGGTCGGCTACATGGGCGACGGCATCAACGACGCCCCCTCGATGCGCGTAGCCGACGTCGGGATTTCCGTGGATACCGCCGTGGATGTCGCCAAGGAATCCGCCGACATCATCCTCCTGGAAAAAAGCCTCATGGTCCTGGAAGACGGGATCATCGAAGGCCGGAAGGTCTTCGGCAACATCATCAAATACATCCGCATGGGCGCCAGCTCGAACTTCGGCAACATGTTCAGCGTCGTGGGCGGGAGCTATTTCCTGCCGTTCCTCCCGATGGCGCCGATCCAGGTGCTCGTCAACAACCTCCTCTACGATGCCTCGCAGGTCGGGATTCCCTCAGACTATGTCGATCCCGAATATCTGCTCACCCCCCGGAAATGGAACATCGGCAACATCCAGCGGTTCATGGTCCAGATCGGCCCGATCAGCTCGATCTTCGACTACGCCACGTATTTCCTGATGCTCTATTTTTTCAACTGCATCCTCTTCAACGCCCCGCAGAACATCCCGCGGGAATCGGCGGATTTCATCGCGGCCCATTTCCCCCAGCTGAGCCCCAAGGACTACTTCGAGCACCTCTTCCACACCGGCTGGTTCGTGGAGTCGATCCTCACGCAGACGCTGATCGTCCACATTATCCGCACCAGAAAAATCCCGTTCATCCAGAGCATCGCCAGCCCGTTCCTCCTCCTCACGACCGGCGTCGTGATGGGCATCGGGGCCTGGCTGCCTTACAGCCCGTGCGCGAATTACCTCGGGCTCGTCCCGCTGCCGGGCGTTTACTGGCTGTGGATTCTCCTTTTCCTTGTCAGCTACTCGATCCTCACCCACTTTGTGAAGGTCGCCTTCCACAAGAAGCACGGCATCGACTGATATGAAAAGCCTCCTCCACGCCCTGAACGACGGCCGTCTCATCGAACTGCCCGACAACGACAAGACCATGGCGCTGGAGTATCTGGCCGCCCTCCTCGAAGCGATCCCGGACATCCATTTCGGCGACGAGGGCATCGCCGAAAGAGTCCTTTCCCGGGAGCAGTCGTTCAACACCGGAATCGGCAAAGGCTGGGCCTGCCCGCACGCCCGGTTCGCCGGCGACGGCGAGGTCGTCTGCGCGGTCGGATGGAGCCCGGACGGCATCGACTACGGCGCGCCGGACGGAATCCCGGTCCGTTTCATCGTGATGTATTTCGTCCCCGAGTCGCAGAAAAATTCCTACCTGAAGGAGATCTCCTCTCTGGCAAAGGCGATCAGCACCCTCCCCGCCCTGCAAAATCTGGAGGCACTCACCGACCTCGCCGAGGCGCGCCACCGGCTGCTCGATGCCGTGAGCATGGCCGTGGAATCGACGGCACCGGACGCGCGGGCCCGCATGATCCGGCTCGAGACCCGCCACGCGCAGGCCGAAGATGCCGAAGCTCCGGTCCTGATGGACGGGCTCCTCGGTGCACTGACTCCGCTGAGCATCGTCTCCCTGGCCCCTTCCCGCTTCTTTGTTCTCAGCCAAAACGATTCGCTCGTCGAATCGCTCGAAAAGCTGGAAGACCTGCCCGCCAAACTCCTCAAGGATGGCACGTTCACCCACGCGGATCTCCACGTCGTCCTCAGATCCTCCTCCCACTACAAACCGGACCGCACGGTCCACGACTGCCTCTGCTACTCGCTGAAGCGGACATGACCACCTCCGCAAACTCGGAATCCGACCGCAGGACTCTCCTGTTCGCGATGAACCTCTCGCTCGTCATCGGGCTGCTGATGTTCGCGATGAAGATGGGGGCCTACCTGCTCACCGGGTCGTCCGCGATTTTGAGCGACGCCGCCGAGTCGGTGGTCCATGTTGCCGCAGTCATCTTCGCCTCTCTCAGCATGCGTCTGTCGTTCCGCCCTGCGGACCGCGACCACCTTTACGGGCATGCGAAAATTTCGTTTTTCTCGGTCGGCTTCGAGGGCGCGATGATCATCCTGGCCGCCGTCTATATCATTTACGAATCGGTCCACAAATGGAGAGCCGGCCTGGAGCTGTGGAATCTGGGGCCCGGCTTGATCCTCACGGCGGCCGCGGTGGTCATCAACGGCGGGCTGGGTGCCTATCTGGTCTGGCTTGGCCGCCGGAGGAATTCCCGCATTCTCGAAGCCAACGGCAAACACACGCTCACGGACTGCTGGACGAGCATCGCCGTCCTTGTCGGCCTGCTGCTGGTGCTGACGACAAGGTGGCTGCCGTTCGATCCGATCTGCGGCATTCTCATGGCCTGCAACATCCTCTGGTCGGGCGGGAGCCTCGTGAAATCCGCGTTTTCCGGCCTGATGGACAAGGCCGACCCAGAGGCCCACAAGACACTGGTGGGGATCCTTGAGCGCGAGACGAAAGCGCGCGGGCTCGGCTACCACGACCTCCGTCACCGGAACACAGGTGACGCCCATAGCGTGGAGTTCCATCTCCTGTTTCAAGAAGGGGAAACCCTCCAACACGCCCATCGCATCGCAACGGAAATCGAACGCGAAATCGAAGATTCGCTGCAGCCCCGGGCCTTCGTGACCACGCACCTCGAATGCGCGTCCGATCACGAAGCCGCTCATGCCGGATAAGGGCTTTTGATTTCCATCGACCTCAAGATCCTCCGACACCGATAAAATGGAGGGGCGACCGCCGTGTCGTCCCTTGAATAAGTCGGACCGGACAGCGCCGGTCCCTCCAGATACTTGGAAGAATTCTGGCCGCTATTCCGGCGAAACCCTCACCGCAAACTCCTCATACGAAACTTTCAGTCCGGCCAGCTTCGCCGCGTATGCCAGCACCGCGGACCCGGGCACGTTGTCGAGGGACAGCGTGATATTTTTCGAAAAAGCCTCCGGCACCGCCCAAACCATGTTCGGATGGAATCCCTGCGGCGCATTCCGGTTGAGAAGTTGGAAAATAAACTCGAAGGCCTCGTGCGCCGAGGTATCCCGCAGGTCCACCTTGGGAACAATGATCGCGTCGATCTTCTTTTTCATCGCCAGTTGCCCGGCCTGCTTCGCGGCGATCAGTCGCAGGTAATTCTGGACCGCCTGATTTTTCGGCTCCTTGGCGGCCATTTGCTCGAGCATCGCCTTCGCTTCAGCGAGATTTCCGGACTGGTAGGCCTTCACCGCATCCTGCATGTCCTCGGCCGCGAAGACTGAACCGACAAAACAAACCGACAAACCGGCGCACACCAGCCAGCGAATCTGCGATTTCTTGGTCATGGCCCGAACGATTTATTCCCGCACAGGCACGACGATCACCGGACATGCGCTGTGCTTCAGGACGCCGGTCACCACGCTGCCACCGAAAAGATGGTAGAGCGCGCCGTGCCCGTGGGATCCGAGGAGGATGTAATCGGCCGCCCGGGTTTTTGCCTGGTCGATGATTTCGTCCACCGGGTTCCCCAAGCAGGCTTCACACGCGACCTCGAGGCCTTTGGAGCGGAGCGGGGCGGCGAGCTGCTCGAGGCGGCCCAGGGCGACATCCGTTTGCTCGTCGTCCAGTTCGGGCGGGGCCGTGGCGATCAGGTCCATGGCGGCTCCGGCGGGGACGTAGGTCGCGACCGGCTCGACGACATGGAACAGGATCGCTTTGGCATCGAGCTTCAAGGCGAGCGATTCGGCTTCGATCAAAACCTTGGGAGCGATCTCACTGGTATCCAACGGAACAAGGATTGTGGCCATGCGTAATTTCTAGCCCATCGATTCTTGGCTTGCGAGAAAAACCCGCGATACTCGGCGGGGTGGAGGAACTTTTCCCAGTCGCTGTTTCGGAGGTCGCCGCAGATGCGCCGCTGGCCACCCGCATGCGCCCCCGCACCCTAGAAGAATTTGCCGGCCAGCAACACATTCTCGGGCCGGGCAAGCTCCTCCGCCGAGCGATCGAGGCCGACCGGATCTCCTCGCTGATTCTGTTCGGCCCGCCGGGCACCGGAAAGACCACCCTCGCCCAGGTGATCGCGGGCGCAACCAAGGCAAAATTCGAGCGCCTCAGCGGGGTCGAGAGCAATGTCGCCGACATCCGCCGTGTCGTGGCCGCCGCTTCCGCCCGCAGGTCCCACACCAAGACGATCCTTTTCATCGACGAAATCCACCGCTTCAACAAGGCCCAGCAGGATGTCCTTCTGCCGGAGGTCGAGAACGGCGTCGTGCGGCTCATCGGCGCAACCACCCAGAACCCGTTCTTCAGCGTCAACAGCGCGCTGCTCTCGCGGTCGCAGGTTTTTCAGTTGCAACCGCTCTCGGAGGAAGACCTGAACTCGCTCATGCGCACCGCCCTTGCCGACAAGGAACGCGGGCTGGGAAATCTCCAAATCGTCCTCGAACCCGAAGCCGCCGCCCTCCTCGCAAAACTCAGCGACGGCGACGCGAGAAAATCCCTCAACGCCCTCGAAATCGCCGCCCGCACAACCGCTCCGGGCGCGGACGGAACCATCCACATAGACCTCCACGCCGCCGAGGAAAGCATCCAGCAGAAGGCCGTGGTCTATGACGGCACCGGCGACGAACACTACGACACGATCAGCGCGTTCATCAAAAGCATGCGCGGCAGCGACCCGGACGCCGCGCTTTACTGGCTCGCCAAAATGCTCCACGCCGGCGAGGATATCCGGTTCATCACCCGCCGGATCGTGATCTGCGCGAGCGAGGACATCGGGATGGCGGACTCGAACGCGCTCGTCGTCGCCATGGCCGCCCAGCAAGCGGTCGAGTTCATCGGGCTCCCCGAGGCAAACCTGATCCTCGCCCACGCGACCGTCTATCTGGCCACCGCACCGAAAAGCAACCGCTGCACCGTCGCCATCGGCAAAGCCTCCCAGGAGGTCCGCGAGGGAAGGACCCTCGCCGTTCCCCCCCACCTCCGCGACGGCCACTACAAAGGCTCCGAGCGCCTCGGCCACGGCAAGGGCTACCAATACAGCCACGACTTCGAAGGTTCCTACGTCCCCCAGGCCTACCTCCCCGAGGGCAGGACCTACTACGAACCCACCGAAAACGGATTGGAAAAACGCGTCAAAGAACGCCTCGCCCACTGGCGCTCGATCTACGATGCCGCCGCAAAAGAAACCAAGCCGTAGAGATCCTGCGGGCCACGGGCAGGTTCTCCCCCGCTTGGCACCTCCATTCGTTTCCCCCCACAAAAACCGCGAGAAATGAGGCGAAAAGTTAAACTGACATTTTTTCGCATATGGCCCGCAGAGCCTTTATTTATGCGGTTTCCAGAGTAAAAACGGGCGCTGGAAAAAGCGCGGTGAGGGAGGGATTCGAACTCTCCTGCGAAAACTCGGAACAATCAGACAGCCAGTCAGTTAAGCAAGCGCCAGAAAGCGGGTATACACAAATACGCGCACAGATTCCAGATGCGCTGGGACGGGATCTGTCCCTTGTAGTCGCTTTCTGGTCAAAGCTCTCCCCTCCGCTCAAGGCGGCAATTCTCGCCATCATTCTTTCGTCCACCGCAGCAACGGAGGGCGAATCATGAACGGTGCATTTCGCATCGGAGGCAACCTGCCGAAGAGAGGGGGTGAAACAGATGGAAAAAGCAATTGAAGCCATGAAACAAGGCCGGATTCTGCTCGTTGGTGAATTCCGCGGGTCACGTGTTGAAAACATCAGCTACGTGGACAAGAAGACCGGCCAGAAGAATGCGTTCATATCAACGACCTACCTCGTCGAAAGGATCGGCGGGGCGGAATCGGTGATGATCACCCAGCCCGCCGCTGACGGGGTTGTGGACGTGTCCACGGTCAAGGTGAATGCCGTAAAGGGCAAAACCTACGCCTTCGAACTCTCCGGGCTGGAAAAGGTCCGTGGGGTGCTCAAAGCACGGATGCCCGTGGGGGTTGACCCCCTGCCCGTATAACAGGGATTGAGGCCCGGATGGCCCCGCGCGAGCGGGGCCGCCGGGCCTTAACCTTGTTATATATGGAACAACTCCACAGAAAATCATGAGAAAGAGCCAGACAGCCTTCGAATTTTCAGCCGAGAGATTGGCGAGCCGGGGCCTCTACATGTGGACATTCACATTCAAGGACGTTCTTGCCATCAAGGACACGCGGAAGCTCTGGAATCATCTTCTGACCCTGCTGCGAAGGAAATGGCCGGATCTGTGCGGCCTCCGGGTGTTTGAACTCCATGAAACCCACGGCCTGCATGTCCATCTGGTAACCAATCGCTACATTTGGGTTGTCGAAGCCCGAAAGCTCGCCAAGAAAGCAGGGTGGGGGCGAATCCATGTGCAGCGAGCCAATGCCGAAGGAGCGAAATACCTGGCGAAATACCTGAGCAAAGAGCGGGAGCCCTGCCTCAAGCGTTGGAGGCTCTGGGCTGGCTTCGGAAAATGGGACTGGTCCAGAGTGAAGGATATATTTGCGGAGAGCCCGAAGCGGGTGATTTGGGAAGCCTGCAAGGAAGCCCTGCACTGGGAAGGGAATCGAGATTTTCTTCAAAAGCGGAATCTGGTCGATCACCTCTACCTGCGAACGGTCGAGGAAGGCTGGGAACTTGGGCGCGGTCCCGGCGGGCTTTTTTACAACGAATGCAGCCCATCTGAGTTGCTGGGGGCTCCCAGGGGCGGTGCCCTGCGAGGTTGAAAAAGCGTGAACGAAAATAAATCGACAATTCCAGGGGCAATAAATACAAACGGTTTATGTGCTCTTACTTGCCCCCGTCGAAGGTGCTCCGCAGTTGGGCGTTTTACCTGCAATCTCATAACTGATGAGTGATCCATATTACGACAGCAAACGCAAGGTCGCGGAAAACGAGGCTGAGCTTGATCTCAAGAAGTCGATTCAGCACTTGCTCGTCGACGTTCACGACGAGTCTCTAGACGCGAGACAGCCTGATGCACAGCGGTTGGGCCGCGTTATCGCCCGATTTGCCTCCATGCTATCTGTTCTCAGCGAGCAATCCGATAAATTAACTCGTAGAATCGTTCGGCTTACTTGGTCTCTCGCCATTCTTACGGTTGCACTTCTTATCCTCACAGGGTACCTCTGCTATGATGCTTACTCCAAGACACAACGCGATCAGCAGCAACACCAAGATTTCGCCCAACCATAGCAAGCGAATCCATAATGCTAAATGTACAATGTCGAACAGGGCATTGCCTAACTAAGAGATGCAAATCACCCTCTCCCGAGCCTTTATATTTATAGTGCGCGCCTTCGCTCCCCCCAAGAAGAATTTCGTGCCTGTGCTCGGGAGAGGGTGACTGATCTTATCTCATATTTTATGAAATTCAGTGAGCGATATGGCTATACGCCAATCAACAAAGTTATTCAAATAGATGGCCTCAACGATGCGCTCCGTAACTCGATATGGAACGTCCTAGATGCGACCGTGTTCTCGGATAAGTATTTTCTGAAGCATCGATATAACGACTATGGAGTGGTTGCCGAGAAGGCACGCATATATAAATTCAGTCAACGCCTCTGGGCAGACTTCTTTAAGCTTCCGGTGGATAGTCGCGATGGGTTCCCAGAAGGCATTCTTAGAGACATTCGCAATTGGTATTTCAATGCCGACTGGTTTCGCGTTTATGATTTTCTAGAGTTTTTTGTATCTCTTTATCCGGAGGCGATTGAGAAATTGAATGTTGCATTAGAACGAGAGTTGGCCGGCTACCGAATTATAGATGGCCACGTTACACCCATCATCGATGCTACAGAAGTATCATCTATTGAGAAGGCACTCTCCGATGATGACTTTCCACAGGTAGCACAGCATTTAAAGACAGCATTGGATCATTTGAGTCGCAAGACAACCCCCGACTATCGAAATTCAATTAAAGAATCCATCTCAGCGGTAGAATCTATTGCAAAAGAACTAACAAATAACAAAAAGGCAATGCTTCCAGAAGTCTTAAAACATTTGGAGGCGTCTCGAGGCTTGCACCCGGCGCTCAAAGAGGGATTCATTAAACTTTATGGATATACTAGTGATGCAGATGGCATTCGGCATGCATTAACTGACACAGAAAATCTAACTCAGGCCGACGCTATTTATTTCCTTGTTTCATGTTCTGCATTTATTAATTATTTAAAGACATACAAGAGCTAATACAGCGTTACAGCCGACCCCAGCCGCCGCTCGTTACTTTCTTAAGAATGCTTTTTCTTGCTATCCACATCACACCGGAGTTTCACCGCCTGATCAGGGATAGCTGAGCTTGCCGTTCGCTCTACACAAATGCAGCTTACACTCACAAACTCTATTCGAAAGATTTGGCCTGACGCGATTCATGCATTTGGGAAACTAGCGAAATCAGAAAAGAACGTATCGTTCAGGTTGCCAGATCTCCTAGTTCCTCCCGACATGAAAGGCCTTATATCGATATATGCTGAATTGCCACTTCCTGGTTTAGTCGTGTATCCAGCGTTCTCTATGATCAGCTTGGTCAATGAACCCGGTGAATTAGATTCTGCGAAACAATCATTGTATCACGCAAAGATTGTTTTTAATGAGACATTTATCGGAGACACTGATGATCCGCAGAACAGGCGGATGTTTCTAAACGAATTGGTTTACTGTATTGACGCGATCTCACGCCACGGGAGTGGCCACGTTGATCCCATTTTCGGGAATCGTCCGGATTTTGATATTCCAAAGGATCTGACCGATCTCTGGGAATTTCAAGTTGAGGCGAAGGAGCAGACAAAATCATCAATTCTACTTGTCGATTCCATCCTGTATGCGGCAATGAAAGAAGAACCTCAGCTTATCTACTCGCTGGATGATCGTCAGTTTGAAGAGTATGTTGAAGATCTCCTCAGACGTAAGGGCTTTAAGACTGAACTTACAAAGAGGAGCCGCGATGGAGGCAAGGATATTATAGCTGAACGCATTGATATCGACGGCACTCATCGACTTATCGTGGAGTGCAAGCACTATACGCCACCCAACCATGTCGGCATTGATGTGGTGCAACGGCTTTATGGCGTGCAAGAGGCATTGAGAGCAACGCGAGGAGTTGTGGCGACATCGTCCTTCTTCACAAATCCTGCGAAGGAATTCGCAGGAAATGTTTCATCCCGCCTTACTTTATGGGACTACTTTGATATAGGAACTCTCACAAAAGAACTGTGCGAACAACACTCTGTAGACAACTGAATGCCCGCGCGATTATAAATTGCCCTATGCATTAGAAAACTATTCTTGCGATCTGAGCGAAATCGCAAATGTTACCCCTAGAGGAGGGGTTTGGGGAAACGTGGTTCCCCAATCGTTCCTGGTGAATCAAATCCCCCCAAGGCATGCCGGGGCCGGAGGCTCCGAGCTCATTATATGGATTCTGCAGCATTCCCTTCGCCACAAGGCCCGGAATTCTCTGGCGGATCGGCTGGGGTGATGGGCTGAGCCGAGGCCGTCAGAGTATTCGGAGAGGGCGTCATCGTTGCGAAACTTCATTCAAGGCAGGATGTCAGGAACGCGGCGAACTTGCGCCGATTACAGAATCCGGCCACCCCCTGCGGAGCCAATCACAAAAATCAGTGCTGTTCGGATATGTTCGAAAAGTTCAAATATATTGTTGACATGTTCGATACGTTCGCTATGTTTTGTTCGTTATGAAAAGAAAATCTGTGAAAAAATCACCAGACAAGGCGCGGACAGCGGCTCCAACTGAACGCGTCCCTGCACGGGTGTTGTCTCCAGGTCCCAGTAAGATGTTTGTGGAATGCACGAACGGGGATGTCCTCGTAATGCCATCACCCGCCGAATTGCTGTTGGAAGCGGAAGATGAGCCGAATTATCTTGATGCGAGAGTTTACATCCCGGTTATGAGAACTCTTCGGCGCAAGGGGTTCAGTTATCGGGAAATTGCTGGCTGGCTCGGCAAACGGGGCGTTCCGATTGATCACAATGCGGTATATCGCATCTACTCAGCTTCTCTTTCTGGCACTCAGTTGCAGTATGAAGAGGAGCAGGCGGAACGCGAGGCCAAGGAGTAATTATAGCGGAATTTCTAGCTATGAACACCACCCTCCAAATTCCATGTGACAGGCTCCTGAAGAAGCGGGATGTTGCCGACCGGTTCGGTTGCTCGTTGCGGACAGTGGAGCGAGAGGTGGTGGACGGGCACTTGAAAAAAATCAAAGTTCGCGGGGGCGTGCGGTTCCGGGAAAGCGAAGTGAACAGAATTATCAACGGGAACAAATATGATCTTCAAAGTTGAAAAACGGCGGTGCCGGAAAAACGGGGCTCTGTGCCTGACGCGGAATTACTACCTGCGCTATCGCTTCGGCGAAATGCTCGTGGACCGGTGGCATTCGCTCGGGGTCACGGACAAACAGGTTGCCGAGAAGAAGGCCCAGGAATTCCGGAGGGAAAAGGAACAGGAGGAGGCGGGGATTCTCGAACCGAAAGTCATCCGGATCGCTGCGGCCAGACCGCTCGCAGAGCACCTGGGGGAATACGTTGCCGATCTGGAGAAGCGCAATCGTGCGGGGCGCAATGGCCGGGGCGGGCGTCAGCTTAAGATGCGAGTGAGCACGCTGCTCAAAGAATGCCACTGGAATATTGCCTTCAATATCACAGCGGATTCCTTCATTGCGTGGAGAAGCCGTCAAAAGAAGTCGGCCCGGACGCTGAACCACTACCTGCAAGCGACAGTTTCTTTTCTGAACTGGATGGAGCGGGTCGGCCGCATCAAGGGGAACCCGCTCAAGTTTGTCGGCAAGATTGATGAGCGGGGCAAAGCTACGCGGGTTCGCCGTGCGTTCACCGATGAGGAGTTGCGCCGGTTGGTCACAGGCTCGGGGCCTCGCGGAATCGTCTATTTCGTCGCCGGACGAACGGGGCTGCGCCAGGACGAACTGCGCCAGCTCATTTGGGAGGATATTCAACTCGATGAGAAAGTCCCGACCGTGCGCGTTCGGATCGCCTGCGCCAAAAACAAGACGGAAGAATATGTGCCACTTGTTCCCGAGGTGGTCGAGAAGTTGAGGGCTCACCGTCCGGCCAAGTTCAAGCCGACCAATCTGGTGTTCGCCAGCGTGCCACAGGCCAGAACCTTGCGGACGGACGCTGAAAAGAACGGGATCGCATACCGCGACGAGTCGGGAAGATATGCCGATTTTCACGCCTTGCGCTACACTTGGAATACTTTCTTAAAACGGCATGGGATCGTCGATGAGCACTCGATGAAAATACTTCGCCACAGGGATACGAAAACCTCGCTGGGCTACACCGACCTAAAGCAGTTGCCGATTTACGAGGCCGTCAAGGATCTGCCGCGCCTCATGGGGTATACACAAATACGCGCACAGATTTCAGGCGCAGAGGGGCAAAACGGGTCGCAAGCTGTCGCAACGAACGGGGAAAATCAGCTCTCGCAACCTGCTGATAATGAGTTGGCTAGTCGCGAAATGACGGTGCCTGTCGCAAGGTGGCAAAAACCGGTGAGGGAGGGATTCGAACCCTCGGTAGCCTTTTGGACTACGGCGCTTTAGCAAAGCGCTGCTTTCGACCACTCAGCCACCTCACCAACTAAATTATATTGAACGACTTGCGTCCTGTTTGTAACCGCTGATTTCCGAGTCTTTAAGTCGTGATATCAGGCCTACCATTTCCACATGGCTACCAACCAAGCCGGACTCAAGAGAATCTGCAAAAATCTCTCTGTCAACGGTCACGCCGTTTATTTTGCGTGGTTTTGCCTTCGCGGCAAGCAAATTAAGCGCTCGATGCGGACGGAGGGCGTTGCCGCAGAGAGACGACGTCCCTTGGTCGGGCGATGGGGAGGACGAGCATTTTTCGAGAAGAAACGCATCGGGGGCCTCCCCCCAAGAGGATTCTTACACGCCACGGAAAAATGACGGCGGCAATGGCGATCCATTGCCTGACGCGGAACGAGATTTTCCTCTTTTACTGCGGCCCCGCGTTGGATAGGCTGTGGGCGATGGTCAAGAAGCTCCTCCACACCCGATACCGGGTTTCCGACCTGGAAAAAACCGTTTCGTTCTACCAGGACGTTCTAGGCCTCGAGGAAGTGCGGAGAAGCACCAGCGGCCGCGGCTCACAACTGGTCTTTTTCAAAGCCCCCGGCAGCGAGGAACTGATCGAAATCTGCAAGTTCGACGAAAGCGGCCCCGTCCAGGTCGGCCCGGACCTCACGCACCTCGCGTTCGAGGTCGAGGACTTGGACGCATTTGCCGCGCATGCCGCTTCGCTTGGATACCCGCTCAGCGACGGCCCCCACCGCGCCGCCAGCGGATCGGCGATCGCCTTTATCGATGCCCCGGAGGGTTACGAAATCGAGCTGATCCAACCCGCGAAAGGCGACTGATGGAGTTCGACTGGACAGAAAGCTCGTTCGTCCCGCAGGACATCTCCCTGAAGGAAATCGAGGAGGCGTTTGAGGACCCCTTCAGCATCCGAATCATGCCCGAACTCGACGAGGTCGCAGGCCGCGAAGCCAGGTATTTCCTCCTCGGCAGGGCGATCTCGAACCGCGCGATTTTCTCGGTCTTCTGGACGGACGGCAAGCGCTACCGCGTGATCTTCGCGCGGCTGATGGCTCCCGAGGAAGAGACGTTTTACGACAGGAAAAATTCCGAGGCCAACTGATCATGCACATTCTCACAAAATGGAAGGATCTTCCGGCGTTCTCAAGCGAGCAGGAAGAGATGGAGTTCTGGAAACAGGCCGCCCTGGACCCGCGGCTGATGAACGGTTCGATGCTCAAAACCGACAACCGGGATTCCACAACGATCACCCTCCGCTTCGACCCCAGAATGCTCGCCCGCATCAAACGCCTCGCCCGCTCCCGCTACCTGAACTACCAGAGCATGATCAAGCAGTGGCTCAGCGAGCGGATGGAAAAAGAGCTCCAGTAACGCGCTGGAGGGCGCTGCGCCGTCAGCGCCCATTTTTCCCCAATCCGATAAATGGGACGGCACGGCGGCCGTCCCTCCAAATCATGTTGATGGACGACCCAGGCCGGCGGCACCCGGCACATCCAACTCTGCACGAGGGATTCAATACGCCGACGATTGTATTTCTCACGGTCTGCACGGCAGGCCGCAAACCGGTGCTCGCGGACGCCGCCGCACATTTGACCCTTCGCGAAGCATGGCATTTGGCCGGATCGTGGAAGGTCGGCCGATACATCATTATGCCGGATCACATTCATTTGTTTTGTGCGCCAGCAGAATTTTCACCGCGGCCGCTCAAACAATGGGTGGCTTACTGGAAATCCCACGCGGCGCGCCATTGGCCACGACCGCAGGATGCCCCGTTATGGCAGAGGGACTATTGGGACACGCAGTTGCGTCGCGCGGAAAATTATTCCGACAAGTGGCAGTATGTGTCCCAGAACCCCGTGCGTGCAAAGCTCGTGGAGGAAGTCGAGGATTGGCCGTATCAGGGAGAAATGAATGTTTTGATGTGGTAAAAATGGGACGGCACGGCGGCCGTCCCTCCAAGGAACATCGGCCGCCCGCGCGCTGGAGGGCGCTGCGCCGTCAGCGCCCATTTTTCCCCTATGCGAGCGGTGGCGGGACGGCGGGCTTTTTCTTCGACCTTCCCCGGAAGCAGCTCCCCGTGCTGAAGCGCACCCATGCCAAGCGCAGCCAGCGGATCAACGCCGCCGCAAGCCAGAGCGCCCAGACGAGCATGAGGAGCCGGAACCACCAGATCGAAACCGAGACGCATCCCGGCTGCGGAAGTGCGTCCGCGCACCGGGCCTGATACCACCGGAGCGCTTCGCGCGTGGAGCCGTTGCCCGCGATGAACATCTCGGGATTTCCGAGCAGCCCCTCGGCCACGACCGCGACGAAGACGCCGAGCGCGGCCGCGGTCAGCGCGATGAGAAACAACTGCAGGAGATTGAATCCCCACGCCGGCAGCTTGATATACGAGTCACTTCCGCGCCAGGAGAGATAGAACAACCACCCGACCACGACCAGCGCCGCGGCCAGCGGCACTTGGGTCAGCCCGATGCCGAGCAGCATCCACTCCCGGGTGCACAATGGCGACGAAGAAAGCCGGCCGAGCAACCATGCCGCGATGAGCGAGCAGGCGAGCACGGTCCAGAATCGAACTGCAGGCCCGCGAAGCGGTCCGTCCGCCCAGAGGACCCAGCGGCTGTCGGGGATGTTGACCACGGTGTTGATGTTCGCGCTGCCGACCGGGAGTTTGACCTGCTCGACGCGCGAGCGGTTCCCCAGCGGCGCGCTGGTTTTCCATTCGACCTGCACGGCCTGTTCGCCCGGGCGGAGCGGAACGATCAGGTTGCGGGAATCCATTCGGACGGGGATGGCGGCCCCATTGAGCGTGAGCGATGAGACTTCCGCGTAGGACGGCAGCGTGATGGGAAAATCCTCCCCGAGGCTGCAGCGGAGGCCGAGGTTCAACGCGGACGTCGCCTGGCGCATGCCCAAAGTCACAGTGTGGGCGGCTTTTTCCACCGTGACCGTTGCCCCCGGAATCGCCTCCGGGCGGCTGATCCCGAGCTTCACGCTCTCACCCGGCCACGGATGCCACACGGGCACGAGGTCCGGGTTTCCCGGCTCAAAGACCGGGGCCAGCCCGGAGATCGTAACGTTCCAGACCGGCGAGGCGACCAACTGCCAGACTTCCGCCCACGAGTCCTGCGCGTCCGCTGCCAGCGACAACGAGGCCGAAGGGCTCAGCTCGCTTTCCCACTGGAACGCATCCTGCTGCGCGCCGAGCCGGACCTCGATGAGCCCGTCCTTGATCTGCGCGTTCGAGGTCAGCACGTTCTCGCCTTCGAGGAGCGGGACGCGGAGCGCGATCGCCTTGCCGCCGGGCGAGAGCCGGGTCACCGTCGTGTGCACCTGCCAGACCAAGCCGAGTTCGATCCGGCGTTCGACCGATGCCAGCGCCGTGAAATCCTGCCGGTCGTAGGCCGCCTCGCCGGGCGTCGTTTTCAGGATTTTGGAAAAGAACACTTGCTGGTCCGGGACCCCGCCGGCGGAGACACCGTTGACCGTCCACTCGGGCGCCTCGATGACCACCGAGCGCGGCTTCAAAAGAAACGTCCATTCCCAATCCGGCACATCCGGCAGCAGACCGGCCACCTTCACCTCGTGGACTCCCTGCGGTGAGGGAATCCAGAGGTAGCCGTCCTCGCGGCGCAGGGCGGTCGCGGGCTTGCCGTCGAGCGAAACCGACACCGGCGACCACGCGGGAAGGCGACCTGGAAGCGGAACGGCGACAGCGATCGCGGCGTTGATCTCGACATCCATTTCGAGCCGGTTTCCCGCGAGGCGCAGCGTGGCCTGCGGGATTGCGGCGGCATTCGGGTAGGCGTCCGACTTTTCGGTGAGCCGCGCACGCAAGGTGTTGAGGAGCTTTTCATCCGGCATCTGCGCGTTCGCCGCGGGGAGGACAAGCAAAAACACCAGCAGCGCGGCGGGTAGTCCCGCCGCCGAAAGCGCGGCGCGTCCCCCGCGCAACAGAATTCCCGCAAGGCCAAGGATCAGCGCCACGCGCAGGACCGCGAGCAGGCGCTCGACGGAGATCGGCACCATGACCGGATGCACTTCCTGGGATGCCGTCACCGGGCCGTTCCACCCGAACGACACGCTCCGCCACGTCCAGTCGGGAACCCCCGGCCCAGTCTGGATGCGCTCCTTCGTGTCGTATGTGAGGTTCGAGATGTCTTTGTTGGCTTTGTCGAGCTGCTGCCGCTTGCGCAAGGAGTCGCTCGCTTGTGCCGGTTGAAAAGCCAGGCCACCCCCTTCGGAGATCCCTCGCGGTGCCGGAGAGTTGGGCGCAGCGGCGGCGAGAGATTGGTTTTCGGCCGCCACTCCAAACGGAGCCGGCGTCTCCGCGACAATCGGAGCCGGCGTCTCCGCAAGCGACGGGTGCTCCATCTGCGGGTAGATCGCCTGCTGGATCTGGCGCGAGGCAAACGGGAACACGATGAAAACAAACACGGCGATGACGAGCCATTTTCCTGCGAGCAGAATCCACCGGCCCCAGCCCTCGCGGACAACGCGCAGCAGCGCGAGCGGGATGAGCAAGCAGAGCCAGATGTAACGCGGGGCGCCGGGTTCGTGGTAAGCGAGGCCGAAGGCGACAAATGCGAGAACAGCCACGCGCCAGCCCCAGAGCTTGCCGACGGCGAGCGAGAAAATCAGGAGAAGAAAAAGATCGAGGAGCGTCCACGAAGTGAGCCAGTCACCCTGGACCCAGTCCGCGCCGAAGAGCGCGAACAGCCGCCAGCCGGGCGGGAGGTTCAGGGTCACGCGGAGCGCCTCGGCATCGGTCTGCCAGCCGCTCGCGGAAATTTGTCCGGAGCGCGGCATGCGGCCGTTCGCCTCGAGGTTGACCGCGCGGGTGCGGATCTCGACGCCCGGCGCGCCGTTGAGCGGGCTGCGGGTGATGAGCTGGCCATTGCCGTCGCTGCGCACGGAACCGAGGTCCTGGCCCTCCGCGACATCGAGCCTCCAGATTTCCTGCATCTGCCCGGTGAGTCGGTCGCGGAACGTGAACGCCTTCCCGTTTTCATCGAGCCACCACTCGCGGGCGATGTTCAGCCCCGCGGGTTTCTGGAGCCCCATCCCGCGCATGCGTTCCTCGATACGGAACGGCGTCGCCGTGTCCCACCGGTAAACCGGGAGCTCGCGCCATTGCTGCGGGAACGCGATCTGCGAAACATCGACCGACGGGCTCCCGGCGATCTCGACCATGCGGAAATCCGGGCGCGAACGGAACGCGACCAGCTCGTTCGGCGCGGCGGGTTTCTGGCCGGACGCAAAACGGAATTCCTTCGGGTTGTCGAGCCGGAACGCCGAATACTTGACCGTCCACTTGCCGGGCCGGACCTGGGCCTTCATCTGCCCGTTTTCGTCCACGGCCACCGGCAGCGGGCCTTCGAGCAAGGCCAGTTGCCAGCCTTGCGGAAGCACGGCCCCCAGCGCCTCCTCGCGGCTTTTGCCGGAGACAATCAGCTCAACTTCGCCGCGCAGCCAGAGCGGGATCCCATCTTCCAACTCGGCGAAGAGTTTCACGGAAAGGAAGTCCTTGTCGGCTTCGCCGCTTGCGGCATTGCGCTCGAGCCAGAGCTGGCCGGAGGCGTCCCAGACCGGGTTCTCGACCGGTTTGCCATCGAGCGTGAGCGCGATCATCCCGACCGACACCGGAAGCGCGAGCGCCTGCGGGATTTTTTTCCAAACAAACCCGCCCTCGATCCGGTGCGTGCCCGCCTGAAGCTTCACCCCGGGATGCCCGTCGTGCTCGACGACCGACACCGGCGCACCGTCGGATTTCACGCCCTGCGGCCAGTGGTCGCCGCCCCCGGGCAGCGGGACCCACGACTCGCCGAACACCGAAACCGAAAAATCAAACCGCGCGCCGTCCGCCCGGACATCGAGCGCCAGGCGCGACGGCCAGAGGCAGAAGTGCTTGTCCGGCGCATTGTAGGGCGTCGGCCAGTCGCGGTGGTCCTGCCCCCAGAGCACCCAGCCTTCCCACGCGCGGAGCGGCTCGGGAATTCGTTGGTCGGTGGATGGTGAAGCGAGAACCATCCCGCAGGCCGCCAGGAGGATCGCAACCGGTGAAAAAACGGAGAGTTTCATGGCGCCGCCCATTCAACCTTTCCCTGGCATCACATGCCAGTGATTTCCACGACCCCGGAATTCGCTTCCGGGTTGCTGGAGGGACCGGCGCAGTCCGGTCCGATTTATTCAAGGGACGACACGGCGGTCGTCCCTCCATTTCGGAAATGGATTTCGGCAGATGCTCTACACCAGGCTGCGGCGCTGGCACCCGATCCAGGCGGCGAAGAGGCCGATGACGATGTGCGAGCAGAGGACCCAGACGCAAAGCCCGGCGGGGGAAAGCGCGGTTTGGACGACCATCTGGACGATGTCGTAGTAGCGTTCGCCTTTGAGCGTCTGGAGCACGCCGGACCAGCTCCAGTAGGCGGCGATGAACGGCCGGACAAGGATGCCCAGAAAATCCGGCAGGGCGAGCACGGCACCCGAGAGCGGGAGCTGGAATCCGACCAAGTAAATCGAAACCAGCGACGCCTGCTCGGCGGAGCCAAGAAAACTCGACACCGCCAGGCAAACCGAGGTCATGGCGGCATTCACGAGGATCAGGAAGACCAACTGCGGCCCGAGATCGCCCGGAAACCCGCAGATGTAGTGGACGAACAGCCCCATCCACACCGACTGCGCAAGCACCAGAAATCCGAGGAAGACCGCCTTCCCGGCCACGTAGCTCAGCGGGCGCAGGCCGGCGAGCTTTTCCTTTTCAAAGATGAGGCGCTCGGCGGCGATCTCGCGGCCGGAGTTGTTCGCGCCCATCAGGGTGAGCAGCACGACCTGGAACATGACGATCCCGGAAACGAGGCTCCCGATTTTGCTGGACTGGATCAAAAACTCCTTCGCCTCGACGAGCTGCTGCACGACATCGAGCCCGAGCCCCATGCTCAGGTTCTTCACCGCGGGCAGCCCGTTCCACGCAAAGATCGCCACCAGCACCGGAAACCCGAAAATCAGGCCGAGCTGGAGGGCGAGCTGCGCGCGGTTCCGGAAAAAAATCTTGAGCCGGCGGGAGAGCAGGGTGAGGAACTGGCTGATGGCACCCGGGCCGGGGAGCGAAGACGAGAGCGGGGGCGATGCCGGCAGGGTTTCGGCAGCGGGGGCGGACTCGGTGGCCGCGCTGTCGAAGCTCACCGACCTGGCCAGCTCCCTGCGGTCACTGTTCTCGGAAAATGCGTGCCGGTGCTTTTTCCACGAATGCGCCCACTCCTTGCCGGAGCGGACTTCCAGTTGCTTGTAGAGATCCTGCGCGTCATCCGCGCGGAAATAATGCGTGAGAAACTGGGGCGGGCCGTGGTAGGCGACCACCCCCTCGTAAAGAACGAGCACCGAGTCGTAGAGCTCGACATGCCGGAGGCTGTGCGTGACCGAAAGCACAACCCTTCCCTCCGTGCGCGAGAGCCCGTGCAGAAGATGGACGATCTCGTCCTCGGATTGCGGGTCCAGGCCGCTTGTGACCTCGTCGCAGAGGAGCATCGCCGGCTTGCTCACGAGTTCCATCGCCAGGGCCAGCCGCCGCCGCTGCCCGCCCGAGAGCACGCTCACCAGGCGGTCGTCGAACTCGCCCATCCCCACCTCTTTGAGCACGTGGTCAACCGCTTTTTCGAGCGCCTCCGCGCGCATGCCCCGCACCCGGAGCCGCATCGCGTAGGTCACGCATTCGCGGACGCTCAGCTCCTCGTGCGCGATGCTGAACTGCGGCACGTAGCCGATCTCCGACGGGGAAAAATCCTGCTCCGCCACGTCGCGGCCGTTCCAGAATATCGCGCCTTCCTCCTCGCCGGGCGCGATCCCGGTGATGACCTTGAGCATCGTGCTTTTCCCGCAGCCGGACGGGCCGATGATCGCCCCGAAATGGCCTTTCGGAAAGGAAACCGAGACATCGGCGAGGAGCGGGCGAACGTCTTCGCCGCTGCCGATAAATAATGTCACGTCCTTGAGTTCGAGCACAAAGCGATACACTGCCGGATTCCCGCACGCATTGACAACGCAAAAGCGCCAAACTTTTTTTCGCGGAAGGAGGTGCCGGTCGCCCTGCTACCAGGGGTTGCAGCCTGAGGAGTGGCCTTCCCTGTCGCCCATCATGTCCCCCTTGCCCATTCCTTTGACATCGGCCGCTATCTTTCTTTAGAGTCATGGCTTGCTTGGTTGACGATCTCCTGTTGGACCGCTGTCGTTTTCTCCCTTGTGGAGAGCTGACTGCGCCGCCTATTTCAGACCGCGAAAGCGGGGGGCGAGGAGGCCGCCAACGACCAGGCATAGCGATATGAAGCAATCGTTCCAAAGAATCCCATCTCTCCTCGTCGCATTTTTTTCGACTGCAAAAGGCGCGGCCAGCCGCGCTTGCCGGTATCTGCGGGACGGGTGGCTGGCGGCGGCTCTGCTTCTCGGGGTTGTTCTTGGCGCGCAGGGCTTCCAGTGGGGAAAATACGACTGCCTCAACCTGGACCGCCTGGCCCTCCGGAACGTGACCATGAAGAAGCTCCCGTATCTTCACCCGAACTATTTTGCCAAGCCGCCGTTTTACACCTACCTGAACCACTTCCTCGCCCGCGTGCCCGCGGAGGCCGTCAGCCGGAACATGATCTGGCTGGACGCGGGCCAGCGCAAGCAGGTGTTCCTGCTCCTCCGCATGGGCCTGGCCCGGTCGCTCAACCTGGCATTCTTCGCCGGCTCGGTCGTCCTGTTGTTTGTTCTCGCGCGGGAAACCTTCGGTCTTCCGGCAGCCCGCCTGTCGGCCCTGCTGCTGGCCACGTCGGCTGGATTCGTTCCCTACCAGGTCTTTTTGACGAGCGACCTGGCGCTGGTCTTCATGATGCTGGCATCGTTCGCATGCGCGGTGAAAATCGTGGAGCGCCCCGGGATGGGGATCTCGGTGGCCGCCGGCTTGCTGGCCGGGCTTGCGGCAGCGACCAAATACAACGGGCTTTTCGTCGCGGCGGCACTGCCTGTCGCCCACCTGCTGGCGAGCCGTGGAAACCCGGTTCTCGCCTGCCTCCGGAGGCCCGCCGCATGGGTTTGCGGGCTCTGCGTGCCGCTGGGATTCCTGCTCGGAAACCCCTATGCGGCTCTCGACTGGCCGACGTTCTCGGGCGACTTCCTCTACAACCTCAAAGCCACGCCAGTTTTCAATGGCGTGACGCAAGGCCACAGCTACGCCGGGTTTTTCTGGGCGTTCGGCGAAATTTTCGGCTGGCCGGGAACATGGCTCGTTGTGGCGGGGATCGTGGCGGGGATCGTTTTCCTGGCGGGCCGGAACAGGAAAAATGCCTGGCAGCCCTGGGTCCTCGCGGCCGTTGTGTTCATCATCTACGCTTGGAAGATCGGGAGCTTTCCGCGCATCGAGACCCGCTTCGTTCTTCCGACCGCGCCCTTTGCTCTCCTGATGGCGTCGGCGGGATTTGAAAGCCTGTTGCGGGTGAAGTGGCTGACGGCCCCCGTTGTCGCCGCAGTGCTTTGCTACAACCTGGCCTGCGGCTGGTGGGTGGGGACCATGTTCCGGCAGGATCCCCGCATGGTGGCGCTCGATATTGCCCGGACGCAGGTCCGCGCGCAGGACACGGTCGAGGTGAGCCGCTCCATCCCGCGCATCCAGGACCTCCCGGGCAAGAACATCAAAGTCTTCAAGATGCCGAACTGCATCGAGATCACCGCCAGCTTTTCCAAGATTTTCGCCGGGGATGAGCAGATGCAGGGGATGATGGGCCGCTGGATGACCAAGGAGGGTCCCGAATGGTTCACTCCCCGGGCGCGCGCAGAGCGAAACCCTGATTGGATCTTCTGGTCGTCCATCGATCTCGAACGCATCGTCCAAAACGAATACGAGGCGCTTTTTAAGGACGGCTCCGGCTACCAGGTGGTTTACGATGCGCTATCGCCGAAATTTCCGTGGTGGACATATCCGCGCAACACGGAATTTATCCGGAACCGGGTGACCGTTTGGAAAAAGGTGCCCGCCGCCCTCTGACCATGAGTTTGAATCCCATAAAACACCTCCGGGAGTTCCCGTTTCAACAGTCCGGCGAACGCCTGGCAACCGCAGCCCGCCGGTTGGGGCTGCTCGACAAATGGCTCCTCCTGGCCGTCGTCCTCGGTTTTGCGCTGGGCGTCCAGGGGCTGGGCTGGGGCCGATACGATTGCCTGAACAGCGATGCCATGGCCTTCCGGACAATTTTTGCGAAAGACCGTCCGCCGATGCACCCGGGCGAGTTTCTCAAGCCGCCGTTCTACACCTACGTCAACCAGTTCGCGGCCCGTCTTCCAGCGACCGCCGTCAGCACTCTCGCCTTTTGGAAAAGCGACAAAGAGCGGAGCGAAATCTATTTCCGGTTCCGCCTGTTTCTGGCGCGCTCTCTGAATCTCGTCCTCTTTGCGGCCATGGTGGCGATGGTGTTTGCTGTAGTCCGGACCTATTACGACCTTGCGGCCGCACGGGTGGCCGCGCTTCTCCTGGCGACGTCCGCGGGCTTCGTCTGCTACCAGATTTTTCTGACCACCGACCTGGCTCTGGTCTTCATGATGATGGCGACGTTTGCCTGTTCCTGCGCGATTGCCCGCAAGCCGTCGATGGGCATCTCGGTGGCGGCCGGGCTCCTGGCAGGCCTGACGACCGCGACGAAATACAACGGACTGGCCGTGGCGGTCGCACTCCCGGTCGCCCATCTGCTGGGAAGCCGCGGAAACCCGGTTCTCGCCTGTCTCAAGCGGCCCGCCGCATGGGTGTGCGGCCTCGCTGTCCCGGTCGGGTTCCTGATCGGCAACCCTTACGCCGTCCTCGACTGGCCGAAATTCCACTCGGACTTTTTTTACAACTACACGACGACGCCGGTTTACGGCGGGGAGACCAGTGGCAACGGATACGCTGCCTTTTTCCAGGCATTCCCGGAAATCATCGGGTGGCCGGCGACAGCCATCGTCATCTGCGGGGTGCTGGCGGGGCTGGTCGGGCTGGCGTTCGGCTTCAGGCGCAGCGACGCATGGAAACTCTGTCTGCTGGCGTTCGCGGTCTTCGCCCTCTACACATGGAAAATCGGGGCTTTCCCGCGGATGACCACTCGGTTCGTTCTGCCGACGGTCCCGTTTCTGCTGATCGTTGCCGCAGCGGGGTTCGGCATCCTGGCCCGGATGAGATGGGTTTTTCTGCCGGTGCTCGCGGGAGTTCTTGTCTATAATCTCGTTTGCGGCTGGTGGGTGGGCGAGCTCTTCCGCGGAGATCCCCGCATGAAGATGCTCGATGTCGTCCGCGATCGGATCACCGGCGAGACGGTCGTCGAGGTGAGCAAATCGATCCCTTCGATTTCCC
>Ga0316232_1000540_pt1 | contig 57134 bp, 33 predicted proteins | sample TBHtaG_FD_206006 | JGI IMG/M metagenome (GOLD analysis project Ga0316232, IMG submission 206006) | Freshwater microbial communities from Trout Bog Lake, Wisconsin, USA - TBH18025_13 | ecosystem: Environmental > Aquatic > Freshwater > Lake > Hypolimnion/Profundal zone | place: USA: Wisconsin...
CCCTAGAAATTCGCAGAGTTTCCCTAGAAATGCAAAATAATTTATTACCCGAAACTTCTTAATTCACCTGCTCGTAACAAAACACAGAGCGAGAGTCAGGAATGGGTGCGAAAAGGCAAAAAAGGAGAGGCTGCACACCATATTTTTAGGGGGACGTTTATTGCCTCGAAACATCGCGCTCGGAGGTCGTAATCCACCGAGTAGAGCTAACTTTATTCAGCCTAGCTTTGAATCCGGCGACGGAGGCGTTGCGCCAAGCTGAGCAAGCCCACGCCGCCTACCAAGAGCGCCCAGGTTTCCGGTTCAGGTACGGACGCCAAATATTGCAGATCCAGAGCGTTCACGTTTTGCACCACACTGAAGACGCCGCCTTGCAAATCGCCAGGGAAGAAGCTGGTGGAATTGATGGTGAACAAGCTGGTGTTGAAGGCGTTGAGCGTTGTTGTCGAAATGACGGACTGCCAGAGGTGGTCGCGCGTCGGATCGAAGGTCGCACCATCCCCTGCAACTTTCTGCAAGGAAACGGTGACGGCGGTGACGTTCGTGAGGTCCAAGGTTCCGGTGGTGAGTTGGGCGAAGTTGGTTCCCGCTGTGCCGGTGGCGGTGCCACTGGTGACTGCGAGCGAGAGGTTCAGGCTGCCCGAAAGGCTGATGTTGGAGGCGGTGAGGTCGAGTTTGCCGATGCCGGTGGCAGTGTCGCCCGGCACGATAGTGACGCCGTCGTTGATGGTGAGCGAACCGCTGCTGCCGCTGAGGATCGAGCCGTTACCGGCCAGCGTGCTCCCTGTGTTGAAATAGACGCCTCCTCCGCCCAGCGAGCCGGTGACGACGACGGAGCCGGGTTTCGCCGCGCTGCCAACGTTCAACGTGCCGCCCACGGTCAAGGTGGAGTTGTTGGCGAGCGTGAGCGTGTTGCTCGTGAGGGCGGTGCTGCCTGACGACAGGCTGAGACTGGAGGTTGGGCCGTTGATATCGGAATTGCTGTTGACCGTCAGATTTGCAGCCAGCGTTGCCTGGGCGGCGTTGCCATACAGTGTTCCGTAGCTGCCATCGCCGACGTGGAAAGAGCCCAGTGCGGGAACGCTGTTGACGGTCTGGGGGGTGGCGCTGCCGGTGTTGCCGTTGAGAGTGAAGTTGGAGGTGGGGTCGATGCCTACGCCCGTGCCGGTGATAAGCATGACTTGGTTCTGCCCGACGCCCTGAATGTTGACGTTGCCGCCCACAAAGACGGCACCGTTGTTCTGGATGACGAGATTGTTGCTGCTGCTTACGGTGAGGTTGCCGGTGACAGTCAATGCAGCGGAGGAGTTGGTCTGGGTGGCGACATAGACGATGGGGCTGACCTTCGAGCCGGTCGCCAAGCTGAATGCACCCGCTGTGCCGCTAGTAATGCCGTTGCTGGTGATGGTTCCAAAGACTGTTTGCAAATCAAGGGTCACTGGGTTCAAGGAGAAATCGGTAGCCGTGGAGAGATTGAGGGTTAAGGAGGTGATTTGGTGGCTCGCGTTTACAATTACGGTTCCACCCACCGTCCCGGTGGTTCCGAGGCCAGTGGTGAATGCTACGCTGGCACCCTGGGTTCCGGTGGTGTAGCCAGAGCCAGCGTTCAGCCAACCTGCCGTTGCGGAGGTGTAGGCGCTTTGGTTGAAGATCAGGACCCCTTGGGAATTACTCACCGCGCCGACGCGGAGGGTGGATTGGTTCACTGCGCCGGGAGCGTAGGCCAGCGTCAGGTTGCCGTTGACCGTGGTGGTGCCACCGACGATCAAAGCCGGGTATTGGGTCAAATCTGAAGCGCCCGCCCAGTCTTGCACGCTGGTCGTCCCGGAACCCGCTGACCCGAGGGCCACTGCGGTGCCGCCGGGCGTCGTCGCGACGGAGAAAGCGCCGGTTGTGGGGTCCGTGTTTACTACATAGTAGAGGGTGTTTAGCGCAAGGCCACTCGGCAGGGCTCCGGTGGTTGCGAACCGGACGACGTCTCCATTGGAATAGACTCCTTTAACAGTGGGTGTGAGCGTGTTGCTGCCGGTATTGATGGCGGTGAGGGCTTGCGAGGAGGAGGCGCGGATGGTGACGGTGTTGAGCAGCGAATCCGCAACCGGGCCGACGCCGCCATCCGTGGTGTCAATCAACCCGACCGTGTTCACCGGGTTGAGGATGTAGGCGTTGGAGGTCATTTTCCCTCCGATGATCCGCAGGGTGCCGTTGGTGCCTCTTCCGTTATTGAAGACGTTAGTGCCTGAGACGTTGCCGCTCCCCAGGAAGCTGATATTCGCGCTGGGCGAATAACCAGAGGAAGCATCGTAAGCCCCGGTGACGGCAGTTATGCCGCTGGTGGGCGCAGAAGCGTCGTCACTAGGCATGATGGATGCGCTCCGGCTGGAAATGAGGTTGTTGTAATCGCCCCCCACGACTTCCAAGGTGGCTCCGTTCAACACATGGAAGCCGCCGGTCACCAGCGTGTCACTCCCTGTAAGCGCTCGGATATCGGAAACGGTTCCAGCAGCACTGTTCATCCAGATGAGACCATTGGCGGAGGTGCTGTTGACATTGCTGAAGCGGTCCACGTAAAGATCCTGACCGTTGAGTTCAAAGGTGTACCGGCTATTGTTGGTATCGCCAAGGGTGAGGGAGAGCAATCCGGTATAAAGCGCCTCTTTGGTTCCAGAGATGCCTCCATCATTCTGCGTGTTGTTCGTCAGAAGGTATTGGCCGATGCTGACGCCGGAGGAGGCGATGGAAAGGGAGTTGAACTTGTAGTCGCTGCTGGTGGAGGGGGCGCTGGAATTGGTGGCGGCCTCGAAAGAGCCGTAATTCCCGGTCTGGGAGAATGAAACGCTGCCACTGGCCCAGTTGGAGCTGGTAGTCATGGCATTAGCGAATGCGGTCCCACCCAAAACGATCTGATGCACCGACCATGTCTGGACGCCGCCGACAGCGGCGTTGGCACCCAAAGCGATGCCGGAATTCAAGGTGGAGACGCTTTCCGCATTGAGCGATATGGTGTTGGTGCCGGTGATGGCACCGTTGATGGTGAGGAAAGTATTCACCGGCCCTGCGCCATTGAAATTCCCAGCGCCGTTGTTCAGGACATAATTAATCTGTCCGTTCGCGGGGTTGGGATCGGTCAAAATGCCGCCGGTGCCGCCGAAGGTGAAGCCCGCGTTGAGGGTCAGATTCTGCGCGGCGATCAAGAGATTGCCGGAGCCGGTCTGATTGGCGTTGATGTTGATATCGTTGGACGTGCTTACGCCGTTGCTCAACAGGGTAACATTGCTGTTCCCCTTGTCGCGGTTGAGGTTGATTGTGCTCGTGCTGTAGGTATACGAGTCGTTGATACCGAATACGAAGCCACCCGTGGCGGAGGTTATGATGGTGTTGCTGCCACCAGCCACGCCGACATTGTAGGTGAGGGACGGGGCGGTACCGCTGAGGGCGAAGAAGGTGGAGTTGACCCCGAGGGTCAGTGTTCCGGTGTTGATAACAGCGTTCGTTCCGTTGACAATTGATCCGAAGAGGGCGCTTGTACCCGTAACAAGGCCAGCAAAACCGCTATTGTTGGCGATGGTATAGCTGGCGAGCGAACTCCCAAAGACCGGAGTCCCATAAATGTCAGAGGTGATCGTGTAGTTGCTGCCGGAGTTAAGCGTGCCGCGGTCCCATGTTCCGCCGTCTATGAGCGTGCCGATGATGATTTTTCCTGGGTTGGTGGCGGTGGCGGCAGTGAAGGTGCCGGTGTTACCGCTTACCATTTGGATGGTTCTTCCGTCATTGCCCGCCACGTTACTGATGGTGAAATTGGAGATGCCGACCAATCCGGTATTAGCCAGCAGGAGGTTGCCAGACTGCAGCGCGATGGAGCCCGTGGAGCCCGCCAGACTGTTCCCCAAGAGGTTACCGCCGCTGATAGTCAGGCCGTTGCCGTTGGTCACGATGCCACCCGCCGCGGCGCTCACCGAAAGGGTGCGGACGTCGATTGTGCCACCGGAAAGCGTAAACCCCGCTCCACCCGCTGCGAAAACGAGCGAGTTATTGGCCGTGGTGTAGATGTTATTGATCCCCACTGGATTCAGAATTGCGTACTCCGAGGAGACAATCGACCCTCCGTAGAATCCGGTGACGGTGTTGGCGACGGTGACGTTAAGGGCGTTGAATAGAGAGGAGACGCCGAAAACCATGCGCATTTCGATGATGGATCCCAGATTTAGGACGCCGGTGCCGCTCAGGTTAACGCCAGTGGTGGTGGGGGTGTTGGTGGATTGGCCCAAATACAGGGAGCCTCCACCCAATCCAGCGGTAATATTAAGGGTTTCTGCAGCTGTGGTGGTGCCAACGGAGATTTCCTGGCCGCCCAGTTGACCGCCGTTGAAGTTCAAGACAAACGCGTTGGGTCCGTTAAACGTGGCAGCCCGGGCTACTCCGCTATTCATGAGCAAGGTGCCGGGACCAAAGGTGACGGAGTTGGCAGAGGTATTATTCAGCCATAAGGCGTAACCCGCGAGATCGAGGGTGGAGGTGCCGGACATCGAGAGGCCATAGTGGTTGGTAATGGTTTGGGCAGCTCCGAGCACCACCGTGCCGGAGGTAATCGCCAACCCTGAAGTATTGGCGGTGGCGTTGGTTAGCGTTAAGGTGCTGCCGTTCCCAGCCATGATCAGCACCCCAACGCCACCGATTGCAGCGGTGATTGTGGTGTTGCCCAATCCCGAGATGGTCAGGTTGGAAGTTCCGGTGGAAACCGCGCTGGCTTCGGTCAGTGTCCCAGAGTCCACCTGCAGGGTGCCGCCTGAACCAGCCGCTGTGATGGTGCGACCCAAGGTAAAACCGTTCGTTACATCCAAGGTGCCTCCATTCAGGATGATCGGGCCCGAACTGAGGTTGCCGCTTCCTGATATCTGGAGGATGCCTCCGTTGAGAGTCGTTACCCCGGTGGAGTTGAAGTTGTTGGTGCTGGTAAGCGCCAAAACGCCTGTGCTTGTGCCATCCATGGTAAGGCTGGCCGCACCGCCGCCCAGCGTGCCACTGACGGTCAGCACGCCGGTGCCGAACTGATGGATAATCAACTCCGCGCCGGATGCGCCAAGCATACCGTTGGTGATCAAGTAGTTGCCTGTGCCCGTCATCAACAGGGCTCCAGCAGTAGCCGAAAGCCCGGTGTTAAACGTCAGGGATTGACCACTGAGGTTCAACGTGCCACCGCTGCCGGAAGCGATGGCAAGCGTATTGGTCGCATGGGTTCCGCTTGTCAGCGTCAGGGTGCCGCTGGTATAGCCGCCATCGATGTTTGGTGCGGTGGTGAAGTTGGTGGTGGTGGTGGCCCCGGTGGAGTTCACCGTCGTCAAAGCGGTGCCGGTGGAGGATCGCACGACCGAGCCGCTGATGAGCGCGGCGAACCCGGTGCCGCCATTGTCCGTTATGGTGTAAGCACCGCCGATGATTCCATTGATTGGCGACGCAACCCATAAAACACGCGCTGTTGCAGGGGTGCCTGCGGAGGTGTTGAAATTGACCGTGGCGCCCGCAGAACGCGGGACGTTAAAGCCGGTAATCGACAGCGTAACGGTGCCGCTGGTGCCGGGCGTGAGCACAATGGAACCTGGACCGGCGCTGGCGGTAAGGAGCGAGACCGACTGGGTACTAGAGGTGGAAGCCTTGCCTTGGATGCTCAAGATGCCACCGCCTAAATTCAGGTTGCCAGGGCTGATCAAATTCGTCGGGGTGCCCATGTTAGAGAAATTCAACTTGAGCGTGCCTCCGTTGATCGTGGTGGCCCCGGAATAGGTGTTGGCAGTAGTGCCACTGAAAATCTCGACCCCTACACCGGTTTTGATCAACGCGATCTGGTTGGCACCATCTGTAATAATGCCGGAAAATGTTTGGGTGCCACTCCCGAAAAGCGTGAGGGTGGAGGGGGTGGAGCTGCTATTGGTGACAGTGCTGGAGGTGACGGTGCTGGCAAGCAGTCCGATGGTTGGGCTCGCACCGCGAAGATCCAAAACGGTGCCGGAACCGGTGAGCGTGACGTTGCCCTGCCCCGCTACGCCAGTGGTGTTCGTGCCGGTGACTAAAGTTCCGCCAGCAATCACCACACCGCCATCGAATGTATTGACGCCGCTGAGGGTCAACGCACCCGCCCCGGTTTTAGTGAACAGACCGGAGCCTGCAAGGATACCCGAGATGGTCGAGTTGTTGCCGTTCGTGTCAAAAGTGCCATTCCCAGCCAGGGTCACCGCCGTGCTTACGGTAATGCCTCCCGCACCCGCCTGGAGGGTGCCGCCGTTAAAGGTGATGGCGTTGCTACCGGCTTTGAGGCTATTCGTGGTTCCGTTCAGAGTTCCGCCCGTGAGGATGAGGCCGCCAGTAAAGTTATTGCTCGCATTGGTCAGCATCAAAAAGCCGCTGCCAGATACAGTCAATGCGCCGGTGCCAACACTGGTGCCGGTAATGACACCGGAAAGTGTCGAACTGGTGGCGGCCGAACCCGTGTCGAATGTTCCAGCACCGGTCATCGTGACAGCCTTGCCGGTGATGATCCCTCCGGTTCCAGCCTGCAACGTGCCACCGTTGAAGGTGATTCCGTTCGTCGTATTTCCTCCGTTAATGCTCGCCGTGGTGGCATTGAGGACGCCGCCGCTCAAGGTGAGCAATCCGGTATAGGTATTGGTGCCGGTGAGGATCAAGGTGCCGCTGCCCGCTTTGGTCAATGCCAGGGGGTGGTTGCCGTTGCCGTTTTGAAGAGCGCCTGCATAGGTATTCACCACTTGGGGATAATCGGCAATAATCAGGGTATCGGTGCCCACAACGGCGCTGGCGCTACTCGCGACAACGGCAGCGGTGGAAGTGCCACTCAACGCGGAAATGGTGATGGCAAAAGTAGAGGTGCCGCTATTGAGCACCAACTTGGAAGCGTTCGTACCGCTAAAGGTCACGGTGGCTGCTGTTTGTCCCAGACCCAGAATGTTTCCCAACGTAGCAGTACCGCCGGTGATGGCGATGCCGCTGGAATAGCTAGGGCCGTTCAAAATCAACTGTCCGCCACCCACCTTCACCCCACCGGTAAAGGTATTGTTTTGGCTGAGCGTCGCCGTACCGGAAAAAGTCGGGGCGAGAATCAGCCCGCCCGCTCCGCTCCACACATCCCTTTGGGCAAAGATGCCGTTGCCATCGAGGGTAATGTTGTTGGTACCCCCGACAATGAGTCCAAGATTCAGCAGAGTGAACGCCGTGCCGCTGGTAGGATTGACTATCTTGAAGGTGGGGCTGCCCACCAATGTTGCCGGGCTAAAAACACTATCGAAGGTGATGCTTGCCGTGCCACTGGTGACATTGGCACCGCCCGCAATCGTTAACGTCTGGTTTCCAATAATCAAACCCGCCAGCGTGAACATCGCGTTTTGGCCGGTTGTCCCCGTTAAATTCGCGATGATCTGCGCACTGCCAGTCACCAAAGTATTGAGGTAGAATGCATAACTGGTGGTGGCAGAGACGACTGTGGTTCCCAGAATTAACGTGCCGCCCCCAAGAGTAAGCGCGTTTGTCCCCGTACACTGCCCAAGTGCGTTTCCATTGCCATACGCCAACAATGTCCCCCCGTTGATGATTGTTGGGCCGGAGTAAAGATTGTTTTGGTTTAGGGTGGCCGTGCCCGTGTAACTCGCATCTAAGGTCAATCCCCCTCCCAAACCAGGCCCCCATGCCACGCCGTTTTGATATGGCGTCGCTTCTGCGAAGTTACCATTCCCGGCTAGGGTCAACGTGTAGCCGTTATCATTAATGTAGTTGTTGATATTACTGCTACCAAGCGTCAAAAGCGTGCGAGTTCCTGCTGCGGCAGGGTTGGTGATTGTGATCTTCGTATTGCCGGAAAGGGTGGTCGTACCGGAAAAAGTAATCCCCGCCGTGCCGCTGGTAATGCTGGTGCCACCCACAATCGCCAGCGTTTGTGCCCCGATGTTGAGGGCTCCAAGGGTACCCGTCACCCCTGCCCCGGCACCAGTGTTTCGATCCATTGTGATCTGCACCTGTGCATTGCTACCAGTGACCGTGGTGTCCTGCCCAAAATTTGCTGAGGAATCATCCATCAATTGCAGTGTGCCGCCCGTCAGGGTGAGCGTCGCCCCTCCCGCAGCACTGCCCAATGGGAAGGCGTTAGTGGTGGCGGTGGTAATAGCGCGCAGGATACCTGCTGAAACAGTGATCGGACCGGTAAAGCCGTTGTTTACGCCGGAAAGCGCCACTGTGCCGCTGGTGGTCTTGTTCAACCCAGCGGTGCCGGAAATCACCGCTGAAATGGTGCCATTCCGTGCATCAATAGTGGAGGCAACAGTCAGTATCCCAGTGGTGCCAATGATAGCGCCTCCTTGAAGACTCAGCGAAGTAATCGCGTTGTTAAAGGTTCCCAAGCTCATCGTTCCGCCGGTGATCGTCAGCGCCGTGGTGCCCGGTAAGGTATTTACTGCGCCAAGCGAGAGGAAGCCGCTGTTGACCGCCGTCGCTCCCGCATAGGCGTTTAACTGGTTGAGAGTCGCGGTACCCGAGTAGCCCGCCCCCAGTATCAGCCCGCCGTTGGTTCCGCCAACCCCCCAGGCGGCCGACTGGGCGAAGTTGCCGGTACCAGTAAGGGTGAGGGTGTACCCGTTGTCATTGATAGCTCCCAAGGTCAAAAGAGTGATTCCGCCAATCGGTTGGATGAAATTAAAAGTAGCGTTGCCGGTCAAAACCGTCGTTCCAAAGGTGACACCCGCCGTGCCGCCGTTAACATTGGAGCCTTCCGCGATCGTCAGAGGTTGGCTGCCGATCCAGAGTGAGCCGAACGTGTAGGTGTTGCCCGCGCCAGATGCCGTCACGTCTGACACAATCCTAGAAGTTCCACCCACGGTGACGTTTTCGCCAAAGTTCAAATTGGTGCCGGAAGCGTTGCGCAGCGTCAAAGTGCCGCCGTTTAAGGTCACGGCATTGACCGCCGTGCTTTGACCGAGTGCGCTAGCGGAGGTTGTCGCCACCACGGAACCCCCGTTGATCGTCAACCCACCGATGAAAGTGTTGCTAGCGCTAAGTGTTGTTGTACCGGAGTAAGCCGCGTCAAACGTCAACCCGCCTGCACCGCTCACTGTGCCGGAAAGAAGCAGATTGCCCGCTCCTTTGACCGTCAGATCCGAGGTGATGGAGACCGCAAGGCTTTGCGTAAGCGTGCCAGTTCCAGAGTCCAACTGGAGCACGCCGCCCGAACCGTTGGCTGTGATTGCCTGCCCGAGGGTGAATGAGCCGGAAGTCACTTCCAAAGTGCAGTTGTTATTCAAGACGACCATGCCGCCATTGCCCAAGTTGCTGCTGCCAGAGATTTGGATTGTGCCCCCGTCAATCGTGGTTCCCCCGGTGTAGCTATTGGAGCCAGTCAACGCCAAAATACCACTACCGTCCTTGGTGAGGCTGCTGGCACCGCCTCCCAGCAGGCTGCTGACGGTCAGAATGCCGGAACCAAACTGATGGACAAGCAACTCCGCCCCGGATAAGCCGAGCGTGCCGCTGGTGATCGTGTAGTTACCTGTACCCGTCATCAGCAGGGCTCCGGTGTTGAACGTCATGATTTGGCCACCAAGGTTCAATCCTCCACCACTGCCTGTGGTGATGGTGAGCGTGTTGGTCGCATGGGTTCCACTTATCAGCGTCAGGGTTCCGCTGGTGTAACCCGCATCGGTGGGCGTGGTGGTGAAGTTGCTGCCGCTGGTGGTGGTGGTAGAGTTCGCGGTTGTTAGAGGAGCGAGGGCGGTATAGCGCACGACGTTACTACCGCTCACGGTGGCAAAACCAGTGCTGCCAATACTGGTACCGTCTGTAATGGTGTAAGCGCCGCCGATAATACCTCCAGTCAACGTCGGATTCCATAAGACGATCGCTGTTGTGGAGGTGCCTGCAGAAGTGTTGAAATTGACTGTTGCGCCTGCCGTGCGCGAGACCGTAGGGCTGGAAATCATCAGTGTGACGGTGCCGCTGGTACCAGGCGTGAGGACAATGGAACCTGGACCGGCGCTGGCGTTGAGACTTGCGAATGTCTGGCTCGTGGCCGTCGAGTTCTTGCCTTGGATGCTCAATACGCCCCCCCCGAGAACCAGCGTGGAGCTGCCACTGACTAAATTCGTCGGGGTGCTCATGTTGGAGAAATCCAGCTTGAGCGTGCCGCCGTTGAGGGTTGTGTTACCGGAATAACTATTGGTCACGTAACCGTTGAGGATCTGCGTGCCATTGTCGGCTTTGGTCAAACCGACTTGAGCAGTAACACCGTTCTGGATGACGCCGGCAAACGATTGCGTGCCGCTGGTATAAAGCGAGAGGGTGGCGGTGCCCGAGCCGGCAGTATTGGTGACAATGCCGTTGGAGCCGGAGCCGAACAAAAGGCCACTAGTTCCGCTCACCTGACCGTTGAGGTCGAGCGTTGGCGTATTGGAGGTTCCAAAGGTGATATTGCCCATTCCGAACGCCAACGAGGAACCAGCCGCCATTGTGCCATTGTTGATCACCAATCCGCTGCTGAAGGAGGCGTTGGTTCCGCTGAGGGTCAACTTGCCTGCGCCTGTTTTGGTCAACACGCCACCACCTGAGATGACACCGGAAAGTGTTGAACTGGTGGCAACCGCGCCCGCGTCAAAAGTGCCGTTGCCAGTCATGGCCACATTTTTGGCTGTGGTGATCCCTCCCGAGCCCGACTGTAATGTGCCGCCATTGAAGGTAATTACGCTGCCGCCAAGGCTCGCAGTAGTGGCGTTGAGGATGCCTCCGACGAGCGTCAACCCGCCGGTGAAGGTATTGGCACCAGTCAGTGTGAGGGTGCCGCTGCCAGACTTGATTAGGGCCAGTGATCCTCCTCCCACTCTGTTTTGCAAGATACCTGCGTAAGAATCCGTACCGCTATCCGCTACCGTGAGGGTTGCCGCAGAGTTACCGCCGTTTTCAATGATGGATGCACCAGAAGTGCCATTTAGCGCCCCGATGGTGACGACACTGGCCAAGCCGATCTGCAGCCTGCCTCCGGTTCCGCTAAAGGTCACCGTAGCAGACGGAGAGCCCAGCCCCGAAACACTGCTCAACACCACCGTGCCGCTGGCGATGGCAATGCCGCTGGAAGCGCTGGAACCGCTCACATTCAACAGCCCTCCTCCCACGGTGACTCCCCCAGTAAAAGTATTGTTTTGGTTTAGGGTTGCGGTTCCTAAAAAGGTGGGGGCAAGAACCACCCCACCAGTGCCGTTGCCCAACACTCCCCCTTGGGTAAAAGTGCCGTTGCCATCAAGGGTGATGTTGTTTGTGCCGTTGGTGGTGGCACCCAAAGTCAATCTGGTGGTTCCGCCGCCAGTCGGATTTTGAATATTGAAGGTAGGAGCACCGGTAAGTATGGTCGCGCCAAAGGTGACGCCCGCTATACCGCTGGTAACATTTAAGCCCCCCGCAACTGTTAATGTGCCACTGCCGATGGAAAGCGTCCCCAGCCCGTAGGTATTTCCTGTACTACCCGAGCCAACCATGATATCCGAGACGATTTGCGAGGTCCCTCCGATGGTGAAGTTGCGGTTAAAGCTCTGATTGGCACCTGAGGTGCTGCTTAACACCAAAGTGCCGCCATTCAGCGTCACTGTGTAGAGGCTGTTGTTGTTTCCCAAGGTGTTGGTGAAGCCTGCCGTGCCTGTGGCCAAGACCGTACCACCATTGATTGTCACCGCGCCGGTGAAAGTGTTGGTTTGGTTCAAAATGACCGTGCCCGAATAGGTGGCAGCGGTAGTCAACCCGCCGGAGCCGTTGCCCCACCCGCCGGTCTGGGCAAAGTTCCCATTGCCATCAAAGGTCACGTTATTATTGCTATTGGAGATGCCTCCCACCGTCAGAAGAGTCGTTGCTCCCGTTGGGTTGAGAATCTTGAAGGTGGTATCCCCCGAAAGAGAGGCCGTGCCGGAAAAGACAACGCCCGCCGTGCCGCTGGTGACATTGGATCCGCCTGAAATCGTCAGGGTACTCCCGCCGATGGTTAACGCGCCAAAGGTATAGGTCAAACCTGTGCCGAAGGTGGCAACATCAGAAATGATCTGCGCGGTGCCACTCACATAGGTGGCAATATTGTAATTCTGTCCAATGCTGTCGGCCAGCCACAAGGAACCACCGTTAAGTGTCAACCCGTTACCGTTGATACTATCTCCAAAATTGGCAGCGGAATTGATGGCTTTCAATGTTCCGGAGGTCAATGTCAACCCGCCGAGGAGGGCGTTGGAGCCGCCCAATGTCACGGTGCCTGCCGTATTCACATTCACCATGCCGGAAGTGGCAGCCATATTGCCGCTGATCACGATGTTGCCCGCCGCATTGGTCCCTCCCAACGTCAGAGTCCTACCGTTTGAAATGCTCAGCGTGCCGCCCACCGTCAGCGTGCCGCTGTTGTTGACTAGGAAGCTGGTATTGTTGGTCACTGTAAGGTTCACGCTTGTTCCAGTCGTCAAACCATAGCTGCCTGCTCCAGCATCCAGAAGGATTGCCGTGCTGGTGTTTCCATTGATGGACTGGTTCCCCGAAAGCGTCAGAGTCCTGACGGTGGAGGTAGAGGAATTAATCGTCACGCTCTGCCCCAACCCGGCAGCCAGCCATAGCCCTGCTGCGGTGGTGTTGCTCGTCAAAACCGGCTGATTGCTGAAGGTGGTGGCGAATACCGCGATATCTGCGCTCTTGGCTGCAGTTCCACTCGTCCAGTTGGATCCGGTGCCCCAAGTTGAGCTGTTCGTGCCGGTCCAAGTCACCGACCCCGCCTGTGCCTGCGGACAGAAGCAGAACGCCACCATCGCGACTCCCAACACAATCCCAGAAGCACGAAGTTCCGGAATGGGGTATCGGAGGAGAGCCTTAAAACGGCGGAACAATTTCATAAATTTGAGGGCTGGGGGTAAAAATGGAGAGATTCGAATATTCAGCAGCAGCACCACCAATGCCTGACCATAGACAAATATAGATGCACGATGAATAATTTTTCCCTCCAGTAAATCTGCCACATCTTCACAAAAGATACAAATTTTTCCAAGGAGTTCCTTTGACAAATGGCAACCCTGACCTATTCGCGCGAAAGGAGGTGAAGAGTCTCTTCATTTATTCAAAATGACCGCAAAAGAACAACCCGCGTAATGCGCTCATTTAGAATAACTTCTGTCCAAACTCCAGAGGGAGTGTGCTTGCTCCTGTTTCTTTCACCATTCTTCCTACTTCGGAACTTCTGTGGAAAGCCGCAGCGGCCAGAGCTTCTCGGGAGCGCCTTTGAGCACCAATCCGACCCGGAATGGAGGACCACCAAAATTGTATCCACGGAACATAACCTGGTTCCAACCCGTACGCAGGGAAAGGGTTTTGATCGCCGTCTGGTAGCGGATATTATTGGACGTCTTAAACTCTGCGTATTTGCCGGGGTCTATAGGTTCGCCATTCACAAACCAACGCAGCGGCGTCATCATGTGGCCTTGGAAATCGAACTCCAATTCCGTTGCGGCAGGTGCGTTGATCCAAGTGACTCCGTACCAGGTTTGCCCCCCGTTTCCGAGTTTCACGCGGGTGTCGAGATCGGCAATAGTGGCGGGTTTCCAGCGCACTTCGCCGGGATTGGTCCAGTAACCTTGGACGATTTCTCCCTTATAGACGGCAGTTAGATCAACTTTGTGATCATCCGGCGGATATTTTTGGGCTTCACAGAATTCTTTTGTAGCGTCTTTCCAATTTTTATTGGTGCCCGGCATAAGACCGTTGGGGTCTATGGCTAATTTTTCCGCGCCGGGGCCGCCGAATGGGCCACAAATCAGCCATTTTTTGACGGTCACGCCATCTTCGATGCCCTTGAACTGCACAGGGGCCCAAGAACCTGGATAGAGGCGGGCTTCGCTGGGTTCGTCGTAGGTTTCCTTGTTGGCGGTGGCGTCGCTGTTGGCCCACCAGAATTTATTGTGGCCGCCGAAGTTGGCGCTGAAGTTGATGAGCGTATGGAGGTCGCCACCGAAGGGCTTTTGCAGCGCCGGGATGGCTGCGCGCGGGATGGCTGTGGCCAGCACGAACCCTTTCTTATCCGGATCAATGACGTAGCCGTATTGCGCACCTGCGATTGCGCCGACATGGGCGAAAGAAGCCTCCCCCACGGGCGTGCGATATTTTTGCGGGGTGGCACCTTTACCTTCCCATGCCGGATACATGCCCACGCCAACCGGTTCCACTTTCTCCCCGTTTTTGAAGATGCCAAAGACAAAGCGCGTGTCACCGGAACGGCCATTGGTGGAGCCGGGCTTGGCTTCGGGATTGCCTTGGAAGTAGAAGTCCAGCGTGTGGGAAAGCTGATCGTGAGTGAAAATGCGCGGCAACGGCGGGAGCGCCTTGGGTTCAAAGACATCGCTGAACCGAGCGTGCCACCGCAGATAGAGATGGTCTGCGTCGTAGAGACAGCGCACTTCAACAGTTTGGTCCTTATCGGATTGGTATTGCACGGGGTCGCACGATTCCCAGCCTGTCAGGGAACCGTCCAGCACGGTGCCGCCCAAGGCGGGATTGAACCGGGCCACCTTGGCTGTGCCTGCGCCGCCGCGGATGGTGAGGGCGATTTCGGGAGGCGTGGCGATTTGAGAGGAGGAGAGGGAGACGGTTTTTTGCAGCGTTTGGATGGGCCTGACGGGGGTTTCCTTGAGCGACCAGCCTTCGGTTTCAAAGAAGGTGGGGGTGTATTTGCCGAGGCCAAGATAGATTTTCCCGTTCTCCTTGTTGGGGAAAACCGACCCGGTGAAATACTCGCCGGGCAGGAGGAAGAGGCCTCCCTTGGCGACCGAGACGCGTTTGCCATCCGGGAAGAGGGTGTCCACGTACATGCCAGCCTGGGTGTAGAGGAGGATGCCGCAGCGGGATTGATCGGTGACGGTGAGGATGCCGTTGATCGGGCGGTGGATGCGCATACCTCCATACATTTCGCCCGAGCGCGCGGTCCACTGGAGGGCGGTTCTGCCGACGCGCCATTTTTGCTGGTAGTTGCCGTCTTTGTCAGGTGCGTAGAAGGAGATTTTATGCTGCGCTCCTTCGTTGGCATTGAAGCTGTAACCGCTTCTTGCCTGCACATAGATACCGTCTGGTGAGCCGTCCGCCTGCGTCCAGTCACTGCTAAAGCGGTCGCCGACTTCATTTCCGCCATAAAGGGCGTCCACGACTCCTTTGGATCTTGCCTCGAAGATGGGATCGGTCAGTGCTTTCGTCCATTCTTTAAAGATGGGGTTGCCGTGGGTGTCGAAGCCTTCCGGGCTGACGCGCCATACGTCGCGCCCACCCATGTTAATGCCGAGGAAGGAAAGATTTTCGAGCCAGTTCTGGCCGTGGCAGGTGAAGAAGTTCCCGGGCAATTGTGTGGGGGTCAGTTCATCATCTTCCACTTTGCCGTTGCCGTTGGCGTCATGCCAAAAAGAATATTTCGCGTCCTTGCCCTCCCCGTCCTTGATCAAGGCGGCGGAGAGTGCGCAACGCTCTGGTGTGATGTGAAAGACGACAAACCGAGTGGCACTGGCGATGTAAAGCTGGCCTTTGGCGCGGGATAAGAGGAATTTGCCGGGGAATGTGTCGAGGCGATTGGGGTCGATGCCCAGTCGCGGGTCGGTTTCCAAAGGCCACACGGCGTTGACGGCGAAGGTGTGCTTTTCGTAATCCACCTTGAAACGCACGAACCAGCCTTCCTGCCCTTGGATATACAAATCCTGTGGATGCTCGGGATCGACAGCATACCCGGAGTTGTTGGTAAAGGTCTGGTAGGTTTGGAAATCGCGAATCAGTTCCCCGTTCTCCGGATTCCATTCCGCCACGCGGTTGGGTCCGGCCTTTTCCACGATGATCAAGCGGTCTTTGCCTTCTGCGTCTTTCCATATCGCCAACTTACCGGGAGCCATCAAGGTCATGGGGTCATACTCGCCAGGTTTTTGGGCTGCCATTTTCCCGAACGTGCGCAAGACCTTCCCTGCCGCGTCCATCTGATAGACTTTGTTGGCTTGGGAATCACTGAGGTAAAAGCGGCCTTTGCTATCCACCTTGACATCGAATGGGGTGATGTCGGCAGAGACTTTGAAGGTGGTTTGCAACGGGCCTGCGGGGAGTCCGTTTTGAAGAGCCAGGGAGCTGACGATGAACCCTTTTTCGTCCGTGTGGAGGACATACAAGCGGCCATTTTGCACGGACAAACCTTGGGGTTTGGAAACGGGAAGGGTGGCGAGTACTTTTCCATCCGCGCCGTCATGCACGGTGATGAGGTTGGCAAAGTCGCTTTCGCTCTCGACATGCCGGGTCCAATTTTTGATTTTTTGCGGGACGATTTTCCCGCGCTGCGCGATGTAAACGAGCGATCTCTTGGCGGCTTCATCCTTCCACGCAACCATGGAGGTGACCCAACCTTCCGGCGGGTAGGAATTGACGCGGTTGCACCCTTGGCTGTTACCGAAGGATTTGCCATCCGCCCGATAGACAAACTTCGGGCCGCCGTCAGTGCTGAACGCCCAAACGGTTTCCCCGTCAGTGGCGACGCTGGAACCACCCGCCGCGCCGCCTGAGGTAAAGGATTTGAGGAATTGATCCGGCGATACCCCTGGCTTGCTAAGATCGACCATCGGGCAGTTCAGGCCGTTTTCCAAATACTGGTAATAGAAAACTGCTGTGCCATTGGGTCCAACCGCCACGTCTCCAAACGGGGAGGAGACTGGATCGCCACCAAAAGGCGTTTTCAGCTTTTCCGCAGGAGCATCCACGCGCGGCCACCACCCGGAAATCGCTCCCACATACTTGAGAATGATCGCGTGCCATTCGTCGTCGATCTCCCACTTTTTGGCGGGCATGTAAATTCCCTTTACGGCGTATTGGCCGGGAGGGAGAGGCATGAAGTTTTCGTCCAATCCGTCCCACGTTTCCGTGAATTTGCCTTTATTTTCGGCAGTCACGGTGCGCGGAGCCCCAGCAACGAAGGTGCTGAGAATCCAATCGGGATTTTTGAGGTCCACGATGGCGAGTGTTACCAAATAAGTTTGCGGCAGCGCGCCTTCGGTGGGGAGTTGATAGGAAACTGTGGCCGCGCCGCCGCTTTTGGAAGCGCCCGGCGTTTGTGCTGCGGCGTTCAGCACACAAATAGCACCGAAGAAAAGGGCGGCAATGCCAGTGAGTATAAAGAAACGGGGAAAAGTCTTCGGAGAGATTTTCATGGGGGATGTTTATCTGCTTATAAGTTGCTTGCGTCTTGTGAAATTTGGAAGTGCCAAATGGAGATTCCTGAACTCAAACCGCGTGTCGGCTCATGCTTTGGGATAGAACCCCGGCAATTCGCCCAAGTTGCGTCGCAGCAATTCGTCGAGTTGCAACGGCGCAATCACGGTGATGGTTTTGCCGTCCACGCGAACGAGTTGCTGCCCTCGGAATTTGGCCAGCGTGCGGGAAAGCGTTTCGCCAGTCGTCCCAAGTTCCCCTGCCATGACGCGTTTGGTCCGGTCGAGTTGGATCGTTGCGGAGGCCGAAGTCAAAGGCTGCGGGCAGCGTTTGAGAAGCCAGTTTGCAAGGCGGGTTTCCACATCTTTAAGGGTAAGATCGTCCAACAGCCCCACCAATCCACGCAAATGCTGGCTCATTGAGCCGATCATCCGCAGGGCCAACTCGGGACGATGGCGGAGGAGTTCCAAAAAATCGCTTTTCGGAACCAGCAACACGGTGGATGGCTCGATGGCTCGCGCATCGGCGGGATAGCCAGTATCGCCCGCCAGCGCTGCTTCGGCGAAGGAGTGTCCGGCACGAAAGATGGCAATGACTTGCTCCTTTCCGAGGGCGTTGACGCGATGCACGTTTACCGCGCCGCTCTGCACCACGTAAAACCCTTGCGCGCTGTCGGCCTCATGGAAAAGGTAATCCCCTTTGGCCAGTCGCCGCGGCACGACGAAGGTGGCTATCGCCACGAGGTCGTCCTGCGGCAACCCGCTAAAAAGCTGGCACGCGCGAAGCGCATTGATTCGCGCCGCCTGCCGGAAGCCTTTCTGTTCAATCGGGATCACGCGTCATTCTTATCATCAGCAAGGCGATCCGTCGCGTTGGAAATGTGAAAGTTGGAAAAGCTTGATGCAAATCAAGGCGCAGCGGATCGCCCTTCTGCTAGAAAAGGGATGCACTATGAACAAAAAGCCGTGGCGCTCCTGACACCCGCTCCCCTGATGACGGCAATTTGCGACGGCCATTCCATCCATACACCATGACAACTCCACTGAACGAAATTCCCGAAGCCAAAATTCTCGATGTCTCCAATCTTCCCTGCTCGGAAAAGCATCCGCTGATATTTGGCCACTATGATGCTCTGGCCGAGGGGGACTTCTTTGTGCTGTGCAACGGCCACGATCCCCTTCCGCTTCGCGGGAAATTTGAGACGTTGTTCCCCGGCGGATTCACCTGGTCCTATTTGCAGGAAGGGCCAGACGTCTGGCAGGTAAAAATCACCAAGGTCCATTCACAACAAAAATCCGAGGCGGACGTTCCCTCTGCCTGCGGTTGTTCCCACTGACTCCACGCCATGCAAGACGATACAACATCAAAACCGAAGGGCCTTGGGGCGGAACCAGCCGCCACACTTGAGCTTGTGAGCTATCAGGCCGGTTCGATTGTGAGCCGCGAGATTGTCAGAAAACCGACTGGCAGCGTCACCGCATTTGCCTTTGACGAGGGACAAGGCTTGAGCGAGCACACGGCTCCGTTCGATGCGCTGGTGCAGGTGTTGGAAGGGGAAGCCGAAATCACCGTCGCGGGCCAAGCTCACCAGCTGCAGGGAGGGGAAATTCTCCTCATGCCCGCAAAACAACCACACGCACTCAAAGCATCAAAGCGTTTTAAAATGCTGCTATCGATGATCCGTTCGTAAAAGAGCCTCCTCGCCCAACAACGCCGCAGATCAAGCAAATGCCGGGGAGGGTTTGCACGATGTGTCGGTCAAAGGTTGTCCCATCCTGCTGAATTTGGCGCATGTGGCATCCTTGGGGCCATCAGAGCACTTTCCGTCCAAGTTGCATCGTTAGCCACACCAGGAATAAGAGGCCAACCGGGTGGAAGAGAAGCAGGAAGAATACGGATTTCAAGAGGATCGTCCCACAGGCCAAGAAAAGGAAGAATTTGAGAGAATAGGTCATGGAAGCATTTCTCGCAGCATGCGTTATCCGGCTCGTTTGATTTCGAATTTTTCGTTTGAGAATGGGTAATAAAAAATAGCGTAGTCCTCTGGAACAATCACCCTTACCTCCTGTGCCAAATTAAATCCTCGTTTTTTCCAGTCCTGCCACTGGGGATCGGATGAAACGACCTTGCGTTCGTCTTTTGGGTGATCTGGATATTCGTCTGCCCAAGCGGAGAATCTGGATGCGAGGTCTTCATGTCCCGCCTCCCAGTCTCCTAGGTCGATCCGCACACCCGCTTGCCACATAAATGCACCGAGCGAATCGGGATATATCTTGAGGAGCCGACATAACGCATAATCATCAGGATACCAATTTTCGTGAGGATGAGTTGGTGGTTTCCCATTCATACCAAACAGATACAACCACGGGTAGGACAACGGCAGACCTCCCCTAGCCTAGAAGATGAATCTTCCTGTTACCCTTCCAAAATCGCCTGTGCCGCTGCATTGATCTGCTCGGCCAGTTCCTTCGGTTCCATTACACGTGCGTGTCCGCCCCAACTCAATACCCAAGGCATGATCTCTTCAAGGCTTCCCAGTTCGAGGGTCAGTTCCATTCCTCCATCACCGTTCTTGCCCAGGGGTCTCATTTTCTGGGAGGCATGCCACTGGCGCTCCCCTACAAGTTGAGCTGCAAAGGCGTCGAACCGGATGCGGATGCGGTATTTTCCGTCTCCCGTAAAGACCCCAAACGACCCACCCAAATAGCTGGCGATGGTAAAATCCACAGGGCGCTTGAATTTGAGAGCCGTGATTTGAACCTTCCGCATCCGGGGAAGAGCAAAGGTGCGCAGTTGCTTCCGCACTAAGTCAAAGCCAAAGAGATACCATTGGTTTTCCACACACCCAAGATGGTAAGGCTGCACCCGGCGTCCCTCATGGCGAGTTCCTCCCAGCTTTTTGTACTCAAAGACCACCTCTTGGGAGCGCAACACTGCCTTGCTCAAGGTCTCGAACAAATCGACATCGCCAATGGTCGTGCCTATCCCTCGGAAAGAAATTGTGGCATCCAGGTCATCCCAAGGAAACGTGACACATTCCCGCAATCCATCGGTGATTTTTCGGAAGGCCGCGTGCAGGGGTTTTTCAAAGGAAGTTCCCTTGTATTGCTCCAGAGCCTTTTGAGCGACAAAAAGGGCGACAATCTCCCCTTCTGTAACCTCGATACTTGGGAAATTTGTGACCGGCTCGGTGTAGTAGAAACCGAATTGAAGCTGGTCATATTCAATCGGCAGGTTGAGCCGACTGCGCATGAACTCGATGTCGCGCTGGATCGTCTTGGCAGAAACCTCCAAGGATTCAGCCAGCTTACGGCAATTCGGAAACCGGCCAGCCTGTAGCTCCCTGTGCAATTTCAGCATTCGCTCCAAGGGAGGTCGTGAAAAACCGCGAGAATCGACCTGAGCTACCTTGGTTGAAGACTTGAGTTTTGGAACCCGCTGAGTTGCCGAACGCTTTGCTGCCATGTCCTAGGCGATAAGCCTGACACCCTACCCAGAGCAAGCAGGAAATCGTCGAGGGACGGACCGTAATTGTCCTATGGGTCATGCTGGAATGGCTGCATCACCAGAAAAACCCATGAAAACACTCCGTCCCCTCTTGCAAATCCTGAGCCGCATCTTGAATCCCCGTCCTACTCCCATTCCAGTGCAAACCGAGTTTTGCCTTTCACAAAGGCGGAAAACAACGAACCCCTACCGCAATTCCTTCTGAGAATCACTGCAGTTATTGTCCACCCTGAATAGAAAAACAGTGAAACCCGGACTGGAGGCCCCGCAGAGCAGGATTGAGTGAGCACCCAAGTTTAATCGGAATACTCCACAGTCCGAGCTTCGTTCTAATAATATGTGAGGTAGTAGGCATGGGTCAACCTGATATCAGATGCTAAAACAACAGGTAGGACTGCAAATGTCCGTCCACCTCACTTAGAATTCACAACATATGGCAGAAAAAACGATCACCATCATGGCGGATTTCGGTAACGGGCCTTACGCATGGTTGAAAGACAGCACCGATCAGACCAGTAATGTTGGCGGCAACATTGCGGATGCAGTTAGTGGGTTTTCAGGCACCCCCGAAGTCTCCAAGGAATTGGAGAGCGAATTTGCTGCGTGGGTCACCGATTTTGAATGCCATTACGATGCGAAGGATTTCGACTGGAAGGCATTTAACGAAAGAGGGATTGCACTCAGCCACAGATTGAAGCGAGTGGTAAAAGATGCTTTTGATATCGTTTATGTCGCCCCTTACGAGGATCCCATTGAAGGGAATAATCTGGGTGTTAGAATCGCGAATAGTTCACTTTGATGCGAAGGCAAAATCTTCTCCTTCGCGGTTTATGTCGCAATCCTTGACGGCATCACCAATCAAGCAGCCGGTGTCTCGATCTCGTGCCTTTGGATGCTTTCTGTAGAAAATTTCTGCAAAATGCTCACTGCGGCGACTCCAGAGCACTGCAACCCGACCGAGAAGTTTGCACCGCACACGACCTTTACCGATGGGTCGCCAATAAGGGCAATAAACAGGACGAGTGAGGCGGAGGTATTCCGAGCACTGCTGGTCATCAGGAAGCGAGGAAATGTAGGCGCTAACTTGGGCGATCGTATTAAATCCCGATCTCTGAGCAGGGACGTTGCCATAGCAATAATGGCCAGTGGGAATTTTTGTGTTCATGGAAGTGCCAAGGAAATCCAGAATAATTTTAATGTGAAGGAAGGCGATGATCAAGTGAACAAGGTAGCGATATAGACCAAGACACGAACGGCCATGAGGGCCAGAAGCGGCCCTAAAATGGCGGCTCCTGCCATCACGGCAAGCGCAATGAAAATTTCCTTCATCATAAATCACGTTTAGAAGTTCATTTTTTCTGTTATCGGAAGGCCGGCCCCGCACATCCGTGCGTAATCCCCCGCTGAACTCCTTTGGCGGCGTCCTTGGATTCTGAATCCGCTTCTTTGCGCGGAGCCGGTCTTCCAGACAACGAGCGAATTCTGGCACGGGGTCTCAGACAAAGGCTGTCCTAGGGATCATTTCATTGAAACGGCGGCGACAGAGGGCAACCCCATTTTTCGTTCCCAAGCTCCGGCTTGGGAACGGGGACGCTTTTGCAAGCAAATGCCGGGGAGGGGACTCGAACCCCTAATCCTTGCGGAACCAGATCCTAAGTCTGGCGTGTCTGCCAATTTCACCACCCCGGCTTACTTGATTCTCAGGGACTTACATCCGTTTTGATAGTCTGAACTTGCGCGTGTACTACTTTTTGTTATACTTTGACGCACTGTAACGCCACGAAACGCCATGACCACCCCCTGACGCGCTTTACGCGCCACCGGGCGGCCATCGAAGATCGTGGAATTCAGACTGAACATGAGCAACCCCTTCTTAGCCGTTCGAGACACAAACCGCAAGCGCATACGGGGACTCTGGCAACGCGGAACAAAGTATTACCTCCAGGTCCGGGTTCCAGGGGAATCCGCTCCCCGCAAATTTCCGCTCGAAGCCACCTCCCTCTCCGAAGCCAAAGCCGCCCTGGAATCGCGACGCACCGCACTGCGTCAAGGCAATGTCCCGACCCGCGGCCACAAGCCCGGCTTTTCCGACTTAGCCGAGAAGTATTTGCAGGTGCTCGAAAAATCAGAGCGTCCAGGCAAAGCCGCCCGGACAATCCAAGAGGAACGTCGCATCCTCGAAAAATGGAAGGTGGCCCTTTGCAACACACGCATTGACCAGATCACCAAGGCGCAGATCGCCGCCTACCGCGATGCGCGACAGGTCGAGGGCCTGGCCCCCCGCACGATCAATATCCACCTGAGCATTCTTCGTAACGTATTTGCCAAGGCGCTTGATGACGAAATCATCGAAAAACTCCCGCCCTTCGGACGATTCAAAAATTCGGAGGCCCAAGCACCCAGTCGGCCCCGCCTAACGGATGAAGAATTCGAAATGCTCTGCCGTGCCGCTCTTGAAAAATCCGGGCGCAACAGCCAACTCATGCACGACCTGCTGCGGTTCCTTGGCTACAGCGGTGCCCGCAAGACGGAAGCCCAGCACATGCTGTGGAAGGACGTTAACTTTAAGGGAGGTCTTATCACTTTTCGAAGCACCAAAGGGGGTGTCACGCGCTCCATGGACATGAATCCCGCCTTGAAAAAGCATCTCGCCGATATGTGGGAGCGCCGCGATCCGGAAAGTTCTTATCTGTTTCCAAGTCCGGAACGCGGTTCCAGGGATGAACCTGTTTCCAATCTGGTTGAGGCTTTTAACCGGGCAACAGAATCAACCGGTCTGAACCGCTTCGCGAAAATGGAGGCGCAGACCGATAGTCGCCTCAAAAAGCGGGTGCGGCTGGGATTCCATGATTTGCGGCGCTACTTCGCCACGCGGGTCATGGAGCTCGGGGCCGATCCTCAAACGGTTTCGCGCTGGATCGGCCACAAAGATGGGGGCATTCTCTTGCTGAAAACATACGCGTCGGTCCGTACAGAACACCGTGCGGCCATGGCGGCGAAGTTGGATCTATCCGTTCAGCTTCCGAAAGATCAAAAGCCAAAACAACCCAAGCTCAAGAGGAAACAAGTCCATGGGAAAAAGAAGCCCAGCTCAGTCCAAAGCAAAGGATAAAGGGATTCCGCAGCAGTGCGATGACGGCATGCGCACTGCCATGGAGTCGATCGCCGCATTGCAGAAGCATCTTCCGCGAACGATGGCTTCATACTACCTTCGCAATATCCTCTCCGCTTCAGCTTCGGCCCTTTGCCATTCCTTGAATCAAGCAAAAGAAAGCGACAAAAAAGAGGACCCTCTCTATCACCAAATTATCGCAGGTGATTTGTCCCATTGCGCCGTTGAGATCGCCAACACGTTGCTGTCTTTCGCACAGAAGAACCCGGATGAACTCTCGGGGATGCTTGAATATTTATCGGAGTGGCCAGCCGTTGTATCACTTGATGCCGCACAAGATATTCGGAAGGTTCTGAGAAACCCAGAGGGGGTCGCAGCCAGACGGTATGCACCGATTTTGGATCATCTAGGCAAAAGGACGTGGTTGTGCCCAACAGCCCCAAAAGCTCAAAGCATATTTCATCAGCTTGCGAAGGATATTGTCGACATTATCAGTCCGCTATCGGGATGGGCGCATTTATATCGCGGGCTAGGACTGCCATGGATTTTGGATTTTTCTAACGGCACCAATTTTTTCATCCTTGGGAGCACCCATCCAAGGGCAGAAAACAAGCATGAGTGGATTGCCGCTATTAAGTATTATCTATATCTTGCGTTGGCACCGGAACCTCAACGCACTCAACTACGCGAAGAATGGCTGCATCTGCGGATAGAAGCGTTCAAATTATTTAAACTCAGTAACGACGAAGATAGAAAAAAACACAGGGAACTCTGCAAGCGCATCCCTCTTCCGGCACTAGAGAACACTGCCTCGTCGAACTCCCGATCCATATGTTGCCCCGAGTTTCTCATGGATGACGAGCCGCGAGCTGATCAGAAACCCCTATGGGAAAGATGGTGGGACTCGAATCTGAAATACGAACCTGCCGCATTGTTTGGGAATCTTGATCCGCTTCCCATCTGGGATGATCCCGCAGTCATCAAGTTGGTTACGGCTAAGGCAGTTCGAGGAAAGCCGATGTCTGCGTTGAGCCGATGCTCCAACTCTGTATTAGATGCGTTCCTTACGCAAATCGGCGTTCGTAACGCTTTGAAGACGATAGAGAATCGCAAAACGCCAATTCCAAAAATTCGCGCTGTTGCTTACATCCAAGAGAATGTCGCCACCGAAGCAAAAGCGCTGGTTATGCATCTCATAGGTTTTACAGCGAAACGACAGTAAGCTGTAAAAATCGAGCTTTGTGTCAGGGCGTCCATTGTGACGCTGTGCAGACCACAAAAGAGCTAAAATTCATATCCCCTTCCAAGGTCGAGGAAGCATGGGATGTATCGCGCAGCTTTCTCTGGCGCCTTGAGAAGAGCGGATTGATTAAACCATTCTATCTTTATTCCCGCAAGCTTTATCGGGTTGAAGACGTGCAGCGTCTGGAATGCATGATCGAACGCAACGAACTCCGCGCCGCGCTTCGCGGTGCCGCACGGGTATCGAGAACCGCTGCGAAGCCGTGAAGGGAGATTGAACAAAATATCACTGCCTGGATGAGCAAGCCAAGCTCAACACTCCGCTGCCTCCTCAACTCGTCCTTGCGAACTCTCAAGACGAGCATCTTTCGAATAATTTATGAAACAGAAACAACAAAACAAGCCGCGCTCCGACAAGGGGCTCGGATCAACAGGCGAGATCAGGTGGGACGTGGTCCATGGGACTGTGATCTCCTTCAACACCACCAATCAGTACGTTAATGGAACGGAAATGTGCACAGGATTCGCCAAGGGCGAGTCGTTCGGCAAGGAGGCCTATAAATACCTCCGCAAAGTCGGTACGAAGCACCTCATCGCCGCCCTCGCAAATGAGCTCAAGGTATCACCAGATCGTCTCGTGATCAAACAACCGGGGTGGGGCACTTGGCTCCATCCGGTTTTGGCACTGGAATGTGCCCGGTGGGTCAGTCCCGAATGCGAGAACTGGTGCAAGAAGGTGATCAAAAAAGCCCTTTGCGGGGGGATGGATGAAGCGAGTGCCTCCCATGTGCCGATGACGTTCTTCAAGGTTCTGAAGGCTCTTGTCGCGGCAACCAAGGAGAAGGAGCGCCTTACCCTGGAGAACGAAAAACTCAAGAAGGCGGGCGGCTTTGGCGGTTGGTTGCGCCGGATGCTTGCGTTCCAAATCTAGGCTCGGCCTGTGGGGAAGGGAGACACGGGCTCTCCCCGACCGTAGCGCCGCAACACGCTACGGTCGGCCCTACATCGGCGGCCAACTCCCCCAGTTCAAGGCACAACCCGTAAGCCTCTCTTACCTTGTCTAAATCATCCTTATCTCAATCCCAACCGGTTTTCCCGGGCTATGACCTTGTCCCCTTCAAACAAGCCCCTGTCTCCAAGAACATCCAAAAATCCCTCTACCTCTTGGGGACCACCATCGACAACCTCTTCCGCCGTCACCCCCTGACTTACGTCGCGTTTGCAACCCTCACCTTCCCAACCCCTGTGAAAAGTCCCTGCGAAGCGCACCGCCACCTCAACAGCTTCCTGAACGCCATCCGTAAGCGCGGACTTCCCTACATCTGGGTGCTGGAGCCCCATCAGAAGGAAGGCCTCCACTACCACCTTCTCGTTGTCCTTCCCTTCAACTGCCACGCGGGCACCCAGGTCGAACGCTGGGCTGATACGATCCATGATGACCAAAAGCGCGAGCTGATGAATCCCGAGCTTCGTGCCGAGTATGATTGGTGGACCGCCACCGCACCCCGGTATGGCTTTGGGCGGATCGATGTGGCACCGATCTACTCCAATGCCGAAGCCATCCGTAAGTATCTGACCAAAACCACGTGGCGTCACGACCACTGGGTGTTCGATGAGGTCAAGCGCCTCCGCTTCTGGAAATGCAGTCGCAACCTCCGATCCGGAAGAACAAACTTCACCTGGAATACCCCTGGAAGTAAGGCCAGCAGGGATCGTATGGCGGCTTGGGCTGCCTCGCAGGGATGTGAATCCATGGAGGCACTCAAAGCCCTGCATGGCTCCCGCTGGGGGTTCAAATTCCTCTGTGCGACCACCATCCTTACAGCGCCGTCCGCTGTTCCCCAGTCCTACCTCTTGGTCCCCTCCCACAATGAATTTATAGGCGAGTCCGCGCCAGCGGGCGAGTCCCCAAGCAGGTGGCAAGCCGCAGGCCGGGTCACGGCAGACGAAGGATTCGAAGGGACGGGGCGCGGCGAAGCCAAGCCACGGCCCCCGAAAAATCCCGTCTGCATGCCCGTGCCTGCGGAGCCCTCACTGCGGTCCAGACGGTCAGACGACCACGCAGCGCCCTCTCCATTCAGAGTTCCCAACCAACGGAAATACCAACCATGAAATTCTCTGATCAAACCTACTTCACCCGCCAGGCGCTCACGCTCCTCTGGGGACATGGTAACGAGTCTCACGGCCAGCACGCCGCTATTAAAGCTGCCTTTGATGCTCAAGACCAAACCACCCGCGCCCTCTTGCAGTGCTATTACCGTGATCGCTTCAACGTCGTCACCTTGACCGCAATGGCGGAAATTCCCTTGGACAGCAACCTGCGTAGCGCCATCCATGACGCCATGGGCTGTGCCAGCGCGGACCCGACCCGGCTGATCCTCAACGGTGCCTACCTGGATGTCAGCAAACCGGAGGGACATTACGTGGTCGCTACCGATGGTCAGCACCTTTTCAGCAGCAATTCGTTCAAGTTGCCGCTCAAGGATTCGTTGATGATCCCGAGTCACCGCTTCCTTGGCTGGAAGGAATTCAATCAGGACGGCGACTGGACGCTCCGGGCTGCCAAACCGGAACGCAACGAAGCCACCCGTTTCGAGATTGCCTCCCAGCACTGGCGGCTCTTCGCCCGGTCGCTGGATGGCCAGTATCCCAAATGGCGGGCCGTGCTGCCGGATTCCGGTAGCGTCAAGGCAACTGTCGAGATAGAGCCCGGCGAGGCCGATACCGCCCTTCAGATGATCGCCCGGATGCCCGACCACGATCCTAGGCATCACGCCATCGGATTGGAGATTGCCGGGAACAAGCTCGGCCTGCTCGCCAAATCGCCGGGGCAGGACCAGTGGACCCGGATCGAGTTGGCTGGCGTCAAAGTCAAAGGCTCCGATGTCACGACCCATCTCAACCGCCAGTTCCTCGCCAAAGCCCTGCGCTTCGGCCTTCACCGGATTGAAATCATTGATGCGATGTCGCCCCTGCGCTTCAGCCACGGCGGACGCCAGATGATCGTCATGCCTGTCCGCCCCACAGCAGAAACCAAAACCTCAACCCCGGTGCCGACATCGGCATCCACACCAACCCCTCCGCCTCGTGCGGAGCAACCGGAGAAAACCATGCCAGAGAATAACACCACCGCGTCGGCTCCCACCGAGAAACCGGCGCTTGAAACCGCGCTTGCCCACATAGAAGTGATCCGGGGCGAATTCCGCAGCGCCGTTGCCGGGCTCACCCGGCTCAGTGAGTTGCTCAGGCAAGCCAGCCGTGAGCAGAAAGCCAGCGAAAAGGAAGTTCAGGGCGTCAGACAAACCCTGCGCTCGCTCCAAAGCGTGCGCCTCTAGCCAACTTGGCGACGGAGGGCCGGGCAGTGCCGATAACGGCGCTCCCGGTCCCATCCGTCTTCCACCAATGAAAACCCGCATTGTATCCATCACCTTCGACCGGAATGAACTGCCGATTCGCGCGACGCTGCGCACTGGCCTCGGACCCGTCAAAGTGGTCTGGCGCGACGTATGCGGTGACCGCTGCTGGTTTACCAGCGGCGTGCTCGACACGAAAAAACTGGCCGTTCCCGCCATCGAACGTATCGAGCGCATGGTGTCACCGTGACGCTCACAACATCCAACAAGAAAGGAGACCATCATGGTCGCATTACTAAACCCTATTCAAACACGTCGCCGTCCCAACCTCCTGCTTCACTGCGGAGCCCGGGCCGTCGAACGCGAACAGGTCATGGACGTCACGACGCCCTGGCCTACCGACACTTGGAACCCCATCGCTCACATCGCGCTGGTGGCCAATGTCGAAACCACCCTCAGAACCAACGGCCTGGTGGTCGGCAACCAGGCCCATAGCCTCAGCCACGACGGAGCCCGTTACTTCGGCCTCATGGAAATCCAGCGTAGCCAATCCGATGAGGATTACTGCTGGGTGCTGGGCATACGCAACAGCCATGACAAGACGTTCCCGGCGGGTATTGTCGCAGGCGCTCAAATAATGGTTTGCGACAACTTGAGCTTTTCAGGGGAGGTAAAACTGGCCCGGAAGCACACGCGGTTCATCACTCGGGATCTACCCCGGTTGGTGCAATCTGCTGTGGGGAGGTTGATGGATCGCTGGCATCACCAAGATGCCCGCTTTGCAACCTACAAGCTCAGCGATCTCGACGACCGCACCGCCCACGATCTTGTTATCCGTTCATGCGATGTTGGCGTCGTGCCCAACCGGACGATCCCGGAAGTCCTCCACGAGTGGAGAGAACCCCGCCACGAAGAGTTCGAGCTCCGTACCGTCTGGAGCCTTTTCAACGCCTTCACCGAGGCAATCAAAGGCAACTTGATTGAGCTTCCGCGCCGCACTGAAGCCCTCCACGGCCTGCTCGACAGTCATGTTGGGTTGGCTGCCCCGCTGCTGAACTGATTCCATTGATCGGCGTAGTCGGTTTCGGAGTGGGGATGGAAAAAGAATCCGTCTACCCAAACGGACGGGTTCTTTTTTAGCTATCGGCGCATGGGCGACATTGCTTCCATAGTCCTGGAGCGTTCGGATGGTAAGCAAAAAATGTCATTCATTCGTTGCGGGTTGTGAGTTAGCGAAAAGCCGTTTCGGCATTATTTCCAAAACATGGCGACTTATGGCTTCCGTTGGTAGGCGCATTTTAAAAAAAACCAAAAAACCGTTGACGCAATACGCCCACCAAGATAGTAGGTGTATGCATGAGCGCAAATCCCAAACCTTTCCAGCACATCCCAAGCGTGAGTAACGCTCAGGAGCATGCTCGTTCGGTGCCTGCCTGGCTTGATCTTATCCGCGATGCGGTGGAGGGATCCGATTACGGAACCATCCTGATCAAGGTGCATGGCGGTGAGGTGGTTCAGATCGAGGCAACCCGCAAGATTCGCGTTCCTTCCAACAGCGCCGACAAATTTTCACTTTATCCGACCGCTCCAGCGGAGGACTTCCAACAGCCAATCGAGTAACCAACAGCCCAAGGGCGAAAACCTCACCCACTGCCTGCTGGCTTTCGTTTGAAAATCAAAACAATCCTTAAAAACAAGATCCGATATGAAACTCATTAAACTCTTAGCGGCGAGCGGGCTCGCCCTAACCCTTGCCGGAACCGCTTCGGCCACAACTGTCCTTCGCATTGCAGGTGCCGCGACCTATCGACCTCCAACGCAAAAAGCCATCGAGGACATCCTGAAACCTGGCTATGTATTCGGCTATAATGGCAGCAGCCGCTACAAACCGAATGCCGCCATTTACTCAGGAACCCTCGCCTCAAACAACCAGCCAATCATCATCGAGACTTACTGGACCGGTGATTTGGCCGGGGTGGTGGATGTTGCAAAGCGCAACACCATCGTGAAGTGGATCAAGACTGATTCCACCACACTTGCCAATCTGACAACATCTGGCTACTCCGTTCCAAACGCCTCACTGGCGGAATCAGGTATTCCAGATGTAGGCGTGACCGTTTCCTATTCCACTTCCAGCGCAGCCACCGTCTTGACATCAGGAACGGCGGGACGCGCAGCAGCGACGGCAATCCTTGGTGCGCATCTGGTGGATGCGGGTTCGTCATCATACGCTGGAGGCGCTGGGGCTGTCGGCATTGCTGCCTTCCAATGGGTGCTCGGCAGGCAATCCGCCAGTTATACGCAGCCCTTCACTAATATTACGCAACAGCAGGCCAACGCTCTGATCACGAATGGTTATATCCCTGTTTCACTGTTCACAGGAACCAATGCCGATCAGTCCAAATATGTATTCCTTGCTGGCCGCAGTGAGGATGCTGGCGCACGCACCGTGCCATTTGCTGAAGCGCAAAACGGCTTCGGCAACCCACCGCAGCAGTACCGACTCACCTTCTCCGGCAGTGGATTGACCACCCAGGCAGACGGGTTGGTCACAGGAGGCACAAACGGCACTGTCACGGGGTTATACCTCTGGCCAGGGAATGCACCGCTCAACACGGAACCCACCATTAATTGGAATCTCTACGGTCATTCCGGTTACAACCTCACAAGCGATCTCTCCAACGCACTGAGTGCTCTGAATCCGGTTGATGCCACCAGCCTGACATTTGGCAATACTGCCGCCGATTCAAACGATCCGACTCTTGTCCCCGACCCAATCTCGCAAGTCTATTTCGTGGGATACAACGGGATTGCGGATACCTCCACCTTGGTTGCCAACGGCGGAAAAGCTCTCAGCTACAACGGCGTGGCCTATTCTCCCGCAGCAGTCAAAAACGGACAATACACACTCTGGTCGTATGCTCACATCTACTACATCGGCTCGGGAACGTATGCGATCTCCGGCAGCGCCAAACAGGCGGCTGACGACCTCGCGGACAAGATTTACACAACGGACGCCCCAACAAATTCGAGTGGCGTCGTCGGCTCTGGAAACGGTGACACTGGCATTCTTCTGGATAGCAGCGTGATCGTGGCACGGCCTGGTGTGGAAGGCACCCCCGTTTACCAAAACTACTAAACTCTGGAACGGAAAACGCCAAATACAGAAAACATTATGAAACACTATAAGCATCTCATCGTCGCCTTGGCCGGTCTTCTATCGATTGCGTCCTCGGCTAAATCCGACACCGTTTCCAGCGCTCAGGGAGACTTGATCTTGGCTTTCCGCATTACGGATTCCACAGATCTCCTGGGTGGGATCTCTGGCAATGGCACCAAGAACCTGGAAATCGATCTGGGTTCTGGAGCGACTGCACTCTCAAGCAACTTTACGTTGTCTCTGGGAACAGACCTGACCGCGCTATATGGAAGTTCATGGAACACGGCCAGCACTTTGGTATGGAGTGTCTCCGGCGACACCGCAACGAAGACCCTGTGGGCTACTTCACCCAACGGGACCGTATGGCTACGCAGGACCAGCACTCTCCAGAACTCCGCAGCAACCAAGATCACTCCCCTTTACAGTGATCTGAATGGTCAAACCACCACCGGAACTGGCATCAATGGAGCCATCATTGATGCGAGCACGGATACAAGCAGTTATACGGCGAAGGTTGGAACGAACGGGAACTATGGGTATACCTACTTCAGTGGCGGCATTGAAGCAGGTGTCTCGAGCACGGGCTCAACCTCCGCTGACATTTATTACCTGCCCTATGTTGCCAGCGGTAGCAGCCCTGGCACAGACAAAGGAACATTCAGTCTGGCCAGCGACGGAACGCTGACATTCTTGGCTGTGCCTGAACCTTCAACATACGCTCTGGCCTCCATCGGCTTGTTTAGCCTCGTGGTGATGGCACGCCGCCGCCGGGCCCTGGCCAACGCTTGATAAGTCATCAAGTTAACGCCCAGTAGCCAAGGTTATCCAAAGCCCCTCCGCTTGATGCGGAGGGGCTTTTTTTGCCTTTTCATCAGGAAGCGAAATGACCGTAAACATCCAAGGTGCGCCCCATTATAGCTTTGGGCAAAGCCCAGGGGCTCCCAGTCAAAGTAGGATCAGGGCTGAAAAAAGCCCCCGCCATAACCGGAGGGTGCACTTATGGTGCGAGCCTTCAGCCCTGTTGCAAGACTAAACCCTTCCGGCTGGGCTCTTATGGGCTGCACCTTGGATGCTTAAGAGTCCTTCTATTTCTGCAAAATGGCATTACTCACTCTCGCCACCACCATATCCGAGCACTTCCACGGTAATGATTGAAGGCATATCTTCCGCAACTTGCTGAGTTGAATGTTGAGAGGTAGCCTGAATGGCCGTCGCGGTTGCCGCCCCCACTGTATTGGATGCTGCCGTCAAGCTGCCGATATTGATGCTGGAGGTGGCAACTACGGGGGTACCGGTGCTTCCGCCGCTCGCCTGGATATTGGTGCTGTTCAGGATTTGAACAGCAGCGACATTGAGCTTGCCGGTGGCCCGAATGCCAGCATCCCCGGCATCGATGCTTCCAAGCGGGGCAATTAAATCCACATTGCCCGGAGCCACACCGACCACCGTTGCGAGAACTCCAATTCCGCCACCGGTTGCCAATCCGGCAAGGTCTGTCTTGACGTCCGCACTCTGCGGATCAATCAGCACCCGGGTAGGAGGCGCTGATTGGATGGTCTTGGATGAATTCCCCGCCGCAATATTGCCAACAGAAGACCAGATGATCTCGTCTCCGCCGCGCAGGGTAAAGATGCGTGAAATACCAATATCCACATTGCCGTGAGTAAAAATGGAGATGTTGCCTCCGTCTTCGGTGATGATACCCGGAGGAGACAGGGGATTGTTACTGGAGGTGGATGCCATGGAGAGGCTTCCACCCGGCGCGAACAAGCTGATGTTCCCCCCGCTTTTGGTTCGGATATCGCGTGCTTGAGTCGAGATATTTCCTTTCCACAGACTACCAGGAAACAGTGCCTCAATCGCCGCAATACCGGCTGTATAATTGCCATACCCCGAACTGGTGGAAGTGTTATGATCACGCCCTGAATCGCGTAACACAAGATAGAACAGTTCCAAAGCCAGACGATCCTGATCCTCCTGCGGTAATTGATCGAATTGTTCTGAGGTCAGTCCTGTCACGGAAGTCAATTCCGATAAATAGCGAGTTCCATCTGACCCGTTTACGAACTGTGCAATGAAGCTGGAGAAATCAAGTTGGCTGTTTTCCAAACCGGTCGAGGCTCCGATGCCTGCGCCCGCAATGATATCGGCTCCTCCGAAAGGCAAGAAAGGATCACGCGCATTGCCGATGCTGGTAATGCCGGTACCGGTGCCATTATAATTTTCTGCACCAGTGCCCAAGTCGAGATTTTGTCCCGCCATCACTTCGAGCGTTCCTGGACCACCAATCTGAATATCGCCAGCCAGGGGACTTCCTGAGGCTCCTTGAGTATACGCCATGAGGTTGTTTCCGGGAGCAATGGCCGCCTGCCGCAATGTCGAATTCTGGTCATAAGCGATAATATTCCCTCCAGCAGCGATTACACTGATGTCACTCGCGCTAGTATTCTGTAGATAAAAGGCAATGTCGGTAATATCCTGCCCAGCAAGCACCCATGTTGCCTTTCCGGAAAACAGGGTGATGCCTGAAATATCGCCGTATTGGGCATATAGACGAACTGGGTCGGAATCCCCGGCATGCAGCAATCCCGAGGTATGCAAAGCTTGTTTTGTTTGCAGCGAGCTGTAATCACCCACCGTCGAGCCCGATTCATTAAAGAGAGTGTTGATATTGTTAGCAATCAGATTGGAGGCTGACGTTACCCACGAAGTTCCCCCTCCGGATGCCGTTGCAAGCGACAAGGGAGAAGTAATGGTAGGCAGTCGGGTTGGGTCGGCATCAGAAAGATTGATGCTACTCGATCCCCAAAACTTTTCTCCACTGTTGTCCGTCTGATTGGGTTGAAATCCATTGATCGCGCCGAAAGCGGCAAGATCAATAGTACCCAGTGACGATGGAGCGAGGGTAATGCTTCCAATCAGGTCGATATTCCCAGAAAATGATGTGATGACCAAGGTCGGCGGCATCACAGCAGTCACAGTGCTGAAAGCATTGACATTGGTTTCAACCAACCTCAACCAAGGCTGAGATAGAGACCATGTGTTCTGGGAGAAAAGAAGGACGTTTTTAAACCACGCCTCAAGTGAACCTGCTCCGCCATCCGCAGCGGCCTTAACAATCACATCGCCGGTCAATGAAGATGCATTCACAGCATCCGTGGACGCGTAAGTCGAAAAATAGGTTTTGTCGAAATAGCTGTTGTTGATCCCTTGTGGCAGCCAGAACGCGTTGACCACCGGACCGAGCAAGAGATCGCCGGAGGCGGTGACATCAAAGCTGCCTTTGCCAAGAAACAACGTGGTCGGTAGCCAGTTGCTTGAGTTCTGCCCATCCGTTTGAAACGCGTTTTGGAGTACAGCGGCCCGCGTGCTATTGGTATGAATTGAGTTGCCAGCGCTCAGCGAGCCATAACCACGTTCGACGTAATAAACCCCACCGCTGATATCGTGCCCTGCACTGACCACCAGATCGCCACCGCCGAGTTCAAGCAGGTTTGCGGCATCAGGTTTTCCCTTCGGCATCCGTGCGTTAGTAGGAATCACTGCGTCCACGTTGCTGATATCGCGACCGGCACTCATTGTTACATTGCCACCACCCAGTGCGCCGACACCCTCCAGGAAATTACTGAAGTCCACCCACCAAGAGGTAGACTCCACATCAAAGCCGCTATGGGTTGCGCCAAACTGCCCCGTGGATGGATCGATCCAGCCACGGCGGTAAAGCCAGTTCTCGGGGAGTTCCTTGCTGGAGTCCGCAACCAGTTGTCCACCCACGAGAAGATAATGAGCGATGTCGTTCTGCGCAGTAATTGTGACATTTCCGCCAGAGAGGCTGTACTGCGCGCTGTAGATGGGGCTCTGCGCCGTGCCAAGCAACTGCTGAGTGCCATAATTCAACTTGGGCGTATCGAAATTTGCCAGCGCTGCCGCTGGAGTCCCCGCTGTATAAATCGTGGCCAGCGTATTGAGAAACTGCACATCCCGAGCAGCATGGATTTCGATGTCGCCCGTTCCCGCACGAATGGTTTGAAAATAGTTCGGAATGATTGAGGAACGCACCGTTGCGCTAGTGCCATTGGCAGGCAAAGCCAACCCACCCTGGCCTAACAGCAAGGACCCTGAGTTTGCGCCGAAGTCTTCCAACGGCAGGACACTGCGAAAATCCGACGCTGAAAAATCCGCTCCCGCTACCAACCGATATGACCACGACTGCACATTTGTTGGCAGCAGCGGATTCTGCGCGGTCAGGAGGGCTGTATATGCAGCCGATGCAAAACCGTCACTCAGGCTTGCCTTGAAATTGAAAATGAGGTTTCCCGCCGCGCGTAGGGTTAGGACACCTGGTGCGCTATTTGGCCCAAAGCGATAGGTGGAGAGGTCCCAACTGCTCGCAAGCGTCAGGTTGCCCGAGGAGTTGATAATCTCAGCTCCAGATTCAATCACCGAAATTGATCGAAGCGTGTTGTTGTTCGCAAAAATCCGGTCCTCCATGGCTGTATAACCAGGAGCAGCCGTTCCAGCGCTTCCAGCAAAGGTTTTGCCGTTGGTCATGACGGCCGCTTCGACGCTGGCTATAGCGCCTCCCGTTGGGGTGAAAACTTGGTAACCTTCAATCACGATGCTGGAAGCATGAATGATGCTGCCATCGATGGGCTGGAGCTGAAGGTCCGTATTGCCAGCCGCCTGGGGTGCCCGAAGGTGCAGGGTGCCTGTAAAATCGCCGATAGCGGCACTGGCAGCAGTGTTCGAAGCGACGGAAAGATCAATGGTCGATCCCGTTTGAATATCGAGCTGTGGTCCGGAGCCCAATGCAACATTGTTGAAATTACCACCAATTTCACACCCCGCCTCCAATGTAATCGCTCCACCTTTGCCCGCGGCATTGAAGTCCTGTGCTGCCACGGTCAGAACCGCTCCGGTGAATACAGTGAGACTGCCGCTGGCTTCAAGATCAATGCTGCCACCGGTAGCTCCGGAAGCGTCGATGGTTCCCTTGACAGTGATGGAACCTTGGTCCGCCGAAAGGTTGAAGGTGTGGGCTGTCGCGAGACCGTCAATGACGACATCACCACTGCGAACCCGGATGGAGCGCGATTGACTGAATGCGCTGGCGTTGAGGATTGTGTTGAGTGATGCCGCACTCGATAGACTTTTCACATCCAACGAGAAAACGCCTCCTTTCCCTCCCGCTCCGCCTTGGCCATACAGAGCACCCGCGAGGCTGGTGACGCCTGCTGGCGCACTGATCGAAAAGTTACCCGCATCTCCGGCTCCCGGCTGTGCAGCCACGGTCACAATGCTACCTGCATCGAGGCTCACATTACCGGCATCCGCAACAAGTTTGATCTGGCCCCCGCTCGTGTATTTGTCGAGATCGAAGAAATGCTCCACGGTGCCAGCAACGTCAAGTCTCCCCTCACTGCCGACCAACAAACTACCCTTGGTTGCCTGCAACGTCAGCGCACCGCTTGGCAGGATAATCTTGCTGTTTTCAGTGATGCTCGATCCGAGCAATGTCAGACTTGCGCCCAATCCCCCGACAACTGCTGTATTCGCTTGCGTAGCGGGGGCCGTAATGTTGAGAGCACCGCCTGCTATGATGGTTTGTGTTGCTCCTGTAGCGCCAGTGATTACCGGGGTCTCCAACGTCAAATCTCCCTGGGTTGTGAGACCGATCAATGCATTTTTCGACGTGAGGCCGTCCGCAGCGGCTTGAGTGGTTCGTCCAGCCAACACGGATGTCGTTGCAATGGTCCCCTGACCATCGATGCTTAGAAGCTTGGATGCATTGAGAGTCAGAGTCTTGTATTGGTCGACGTTCAGCTGGTTGTCTCCCAACTGAATGGTTCCAGCATTGAACTCCAACTCTCCTGCCAATGTTGTAGCTACAGAGCCTGGACCAGTTCCGTTCGGGCTATTATCGAGGAGAATGTTCTGCGCGACAAAGGTCACCTTGCCTGCCTCATTGTTGAACCCTCGAATTTCTCCAGAATGTATTGCCAAGCTTGCAACATCAGAGTTTCCAACTTGGCCGGTTCCGTAAATATCAATGGATGAATAGCTCAAGAGCGAGAGAGATTGTGCGGAATCTTGAAGCGTTTGCAGGGCGACACCAGAAAGCACAAGACCCGCATTGGCCTGTAATGGACCGGGATCTGAAAGTTGGAGACTGATCCGTCCGGTGCCAATGGCCATACTGTTGCCGCTTAGACTTGCAGTTGGATCCAGGGTTATCAAATGAGTGGAATCGAGAGTGACACTGGCTCCGGCGATTCGCACATCAGCTCCGACGTTCAACGTTGGCGCGGTTGAGGAATCTACGCCCACGCGGATGATCCCGGCGGAGGAATTGCTACTCACTCGCACCACGACACCATTGCCGCTTCCCAATATGGAATTACCATTGGAATCGAGAGTGCCGAAGATCAGATTCCCAACCGATGTAGAAGCTCCGCTTGATTCAACTACAGATCCATCTGCAAGGCTTAGGCTCGTATTGGCCGTTAGGATGATATCCTGCCCGCTCAACGGCGAGCCTGTGTTGTCAACTCTCAGATTGTTGGTGGTGACCGTAACGTTCACTCCGCTGGTTCCAATCTGGCGGATTCCGCCAATCAGCAAGCTGTCTGCACCAAAAGCGCTTAACTCTGCGGCATTGAGAGTCAGGCTTCCCTGGGGGCCTCTTCCACCATCCGCTTCGATGTAAATATCCACTGGGCTGCTAATGTCCACCAGACCGCCTCGACCACCGCTCACCGCTTTTGCCATAAGCGATCCCTGGATATTCATTGCTTGGGTGGCAGCTAAGATCAGTTGACCCGAATCAGCAGGCAAACGCGACGCCCCTGCGCTTTGGCTTAGGGTGGTATTGGCAAAATAGTCATTGTACTCCGCACGCGCACGCACAACAGAACTGGACGCGACTTCAAAGACCGTTCGTGGAAGTTCCGCGCCTGTTGTGTTGTTTAATCCGCTCACGCGATATCCCGAAACGAGGCTTGAGCCGTCGGCCAGTGAGACCGTCCTATTGAGTATGCCGCTCTTCTGCGTGATAAGATACGCCCCCGTCATGAGAGCATAGCGCGCGGGCAGCAAGGTGTAGTAACCCGCAGGAAGACCACTGCTCGCGTCAAGATAGATCCTGTCACCTATCTTCAATGTGCTGTTCACGTAGCCCGCATCGGAAGATGCCAGGTTAGTAATGTCCGTGTTGGTGTTGTTCGCGGAATAGGGTGCATAGCGGATATTGTAGCTCGGGATAATTGCGAAGCTCGTGGTTGAAGCGAGAATATCCTTGCTTCCCCCCAATCCATTGACCCACTGGTAGGTATAAAGATCGCCCCCTCCCTGAATGTCGATCAACGCCCCGGATTGGTCTTCCACATTAGCTGCGGAAAGGTTGATGGATTTTTGTGGTGCTCCAGTAGTGGTGATCTCGGTGCCGGTTGGCGCGATCCACTGGGTGCCATTCAGTTCAATTCCATAGGGAATTACGACAGCCTCCCCCGTGATGGGATCGATGGCGGAAACTGAGGTAACACTCCCCCTAGAAAGTGTTAACTGCTCAGTGGTGCCTACGCTCTGCCCCGTCAGAAAGTCGATCGGACCCGAGCCTGTGCCGTTCCACCCAAGGTTAATGGTTCCCAACGGTGCGCGCAAAGTGCCACCCTGGTTGATGATGGAGCTGTAAATATTTAATTCCCCGCCTGCCGAGAGTGGAAGTTGGCGCTCGCCGTCGCCTTCAATAGTTACAGAACCCAAATGGCTGCTACCAGCCGCGACATAATCATAAGCAGCAATCGTAAAACTTACCGCCGTTGGAGGATAAATCTGACCTGTGCGAAGATAGAGATCACCCGCAATATCCAGTGTTCCGTCGCCCCGGATGTCGCCATTGTCAGCAATGAGGCTGGCTTTGCCGATGTTCTGCAAGGAAAGGTTGCCGATGTCGATCAGGCTGGCGGTGACAGTCAGGCTGCCCGCACCAAACGTCGGAGAAAGTGAACCGGTATAAGCCACTCCGTTAATCTTGAATCCAGTCCTTTGCGTCTCATCCTGAACTGGCGCTTGAAAGGCTGTTCCCAATGCGACATAAGGAGCGTTGAGTAGGACTGTGGAGTCGGCAAAAAGCACTCCGTTATCGGCGATCGTAAGGCTTCGATTCGCAGAAATCGTCACTGGTCCAGAAAACTCCACCGTTCCACGGAGCGTCAGCGTGTCAAAACCACCTTTCAAGAAACTGTCTGCCGCGAAATATCCGAGTCCCGGAATAGCATTCTCCTGCGTATCGAGAACGGGGTTGCCGATGACTGCCTCTCCGGGCGCATAAGGTTTCGGAATCGTTTGGTCGCTTTGAGTCACTATTAGGCTGACATCCAGCGGCGTCAGTGACTCCGGATACCTCCCTGAACTCACCGTAAGGCTGCCACCCAATGCTGAAAGCCCGCCCGCCGCACCTCTTAAAACGGCATCCACAAACAACTCTTGTCCACCATTCAATACAATCGATCCTCCGTTGCTATCGACACGGGTTTCAACAAAGGGATCGCCCGTTAACCAACCGTTGGAAGACGTGCTCGCGCCAATATAGCCTGGTGCAAAATCCAGCACTCCGCTCGCTCCCGAAACATCCAGTATAGCACCGGCCTCGGCAACAATGTTGCCGGAAACCGTGATACTACCGCCAGGTAATACGTTTCCCGTTCGATGGCCCCTTGCATCGGGGGTCAGCAGCAATACCCCGGCTGTCGACAACAGACTATCGGAACCAAGATCGACAGTCGGAGCAGCCTCGGTGAAAAATGAAGGATTCGATGCCCCGCTGACCACGATTGTTCCCCCCGGAGCGATAATCGAACCGAGCACCACAACTGTATCTCCGGTAATGGACACCCCCCGCGTCGAGTCGGTTTGGGGGTCTGTTTGGATAATGGCTCCCGCCCCCATCACGAAATCGCCGCGCACCAAGAGCGGGTTAGTATTCAGTTTATCCTGAACCCCCGCTGCAGCCAGAGTCAGGCTTACTGGCATCCGCACGCCTTCCGGTAGCAGTATCGGTGTGAGTGTAATCGCTCCCCCGCTCAATTCTGCCAGCCAATTCTCCACTTCCGGGGCAATGATAGTATTAGAAGCAATGACAATGCCTGGGACATACTGACCAGCTTGACTTCCTTTAGTCCCCAAGCCCGTGAGCGCGAAACTGCTGAACCCGCCGCAATCAAAGAAATTCGAAGACAGGAGCAATGTGTCTGCGTTGGCCGCAACGCCTCCAATCTGGATCAACGGAGCCTGTATGCTGAGCGATCCCCCCACCCCACCTGAATAGCCCCGCAGAGCTGCCTCCAAAGTTAGCTTGCCACCTATTACCGATTTAATGGTGGGATCCTGTCCGGCCTTGATCACAATCCCGCCGCCCTTGCCATAGGTTATCTTACCAGCAGGGCTCATCACAACTCCGCCGGAAACATCGATTGAACTTCCAGCCTCCAAATCGACACTATAGCCATTGATGGTGATTGTTCCTCCATTGGTGTTCAGTGGCAAGGCTTCCGCCGTTGGTGAACTGAGGCGATCATCCACGATCAAACCCGCCGCAGTCAAAGACGCTGAAGCATCCAAGATAAACTGGCCACGATCCAGTTCCGCAGATGGTGTCGAAGTTAATGAGCCTGCGATGAACGGTGAAATATTGTAAACAGCCAGATTCAGCTTCCCGCCGGGCGCGGCAACCGTGCCTGCGATATTGATATTCGCTGCGAAAAGCGTGATAGAGCCACCTGCTGCGGTCTCAAGCGTAACACCCGCCGGGATGGAGATATTTCCGTCACTGTTATTGATTGAGAGATTACCGAAGCCGTCTATGCCAAGAAGCCCGGGAGAGAGGACGACCTCCGCCTTGCGATCAGAGCGCAGCTCGACTGGATTACCGGAGGCATCCAACGAAAAAGGATTTGCAACCGCAAGACTGATTCCCTCTTCAAACACGATCTCGGGAGGCGTTGGCGAATAGGCAACGTAGGAGGCACTGCTTACATCCTGCGCTTGGAAGCTTAGCGTCAAGCTGCTCAAATCTGGCGTAACACTCCGCTGTCGCGGACCGGCAACCGTATTGCCATACAGATTTCCGTCGAGCGCCATGGCGGGCGCAGTGAGAGCAATGGAGCCTCCATTGCCACCTTGAATATACCCCGCTTCATAATGCGAGCCGTTCAAGAGCATGCTGGTAAATGTCTCCGTAATATTCCATCGCGAATGCGTTTCTGTGAATCCGCTATAAATGCCGTCGTATACCAAATCAGGCGTAGCCTGCGAAATATTGTAGAGATGCCCGCCGGACAGGAGGCGTGTCGTTTGAACTGTGGCACCTGCATAATCGATCCAACCACCCGAAACATCGATGTTCGAACCTTTCTGCAACACTACTGATCCACCCGCATTGAGATTCACTGTGCCACCATCAGTCGTTAGTTCACCTACCGAACGCTTGATATCCGCAATGTAGCCCGAAATGTCTCCCAGCGGCGTTCCAACCCATGAGGTTCCATTGTAGACACCAGTCTGCCGGATATCGATTTGGATTGTCTGACCACGAAGCAAGCCATTGCGCTGCAGCGGTGAGTTGGCAAGTTCTGTACCAAGGAGTTGGACTGACAGAATGCTCTCAGAAACCGACGCTGTGACATCGCTGGAGCCAGCCACATTGATCACGGCCCCTGCGTCCAAGTAGATTTGGCCGCCTGCATTAACAAATTGGCCGGTTAGCGAACTACCCGCACCCGTAAGTTTCCAGATTCCTGCATCAACCGTCACGTTAGCATTGGCGGCAAGGATTTCACTCGCCGGAGCCATATAAATTGACTGTCCTTGCATGTTAATCTGGGATGGAAGCGCCAGCGTAGTGCCGACAACTCGATCACTACTCCACACCTCGGGCAGGATGCGGGTAATGCTATTCGCTCCCAGCGTAACGTCACCAGATGACTGAAATAGAAACAGCGGGACACTCGAATTCGTAGTGGAGTTATAGGCGGTATTACTAACGGCGTTATAGTTAGCCAGCAGATCAACCCGCCCGTTGAGCGAAACAGAAGTCGTGCTATCAATAAAACCAAGCTGATTCACCTGTTTTCCCGTGATCGTTAAATCGGCGCGCGGCGTGTAAATGTAACCCGTGTTCGTTGCGGCGCCACTATATGCATCCACCGCGCCCACATACACATCCAGGCCGCGCAGACCCGCGTCGCTGCTGGCAGCAAATCCAATCTGGTTGCCAGCCGCAAGTATTGTCTGCCCATCGGGAGTCGAGATCGTGCCTGCATTGCTCACGTTGGGCCCAATCAACGCGATCCGTCCGCCGACATGATCGGCGGTTGTAGGCGCAGAAAGGCTGGCTCCAGCTTGGACTACGACGTCCCCGTTGCGACCGCTTGGTGTGTTTGGCGTGGATGGAGTGAAGGCAGGCGTGCCGTTACTTCCGGCATCCATTGCAAGCGACGAGAAGAGAAATTGCAGGTCCGGGTTATTGAGCAGTCCGAGGCTTACCAGATTGTCGTTGATAGGCAACGAGGAGGCAACAAGGGCGTGGGCGTTGACCTGGCTTGCGCCGCCAAAGATGATCCCGTTCTGGTTGATGATGTAGACTTGCCCGCCGGCTTTGATTGAACCCAATATCTGCGAAGGAACGCCGCTTGGATCGTTGATTTTGTTGAAGGCGATCCATTGTCCGATATCGCTTCTTCCAGCGCTTTGATCGAAGGTGAGCGTGGTATTTTTACCGATATTGAAGGAGAACCAATTCAAATACGCGTTCTGAGCTGTTTGCTTTATGGTGACGTCGCTTAACCCATTGGCATCGTTCTCCACAGGTTGGTTAGCGCCTACCCATTGCAAATTGGTTCCAGTGGAGGGCTGAAGACCGCCCACCTTCAAGCCGTTGGGAACGGTGCTCACCGCAGCTTGGGCAGCTGAGCGGGCATCGCTTTGTGCTTGTTGGACTTGTTGCAGCGCCTGGGTTGTGCGGGTGAGGGTATCTTGTGCGCGCTGAGCGATTGCTGCGGCCTGGGCTGTTGTTGCGTTTGTGGCGTTGCTCACTGCACCGCTGCTTACGGCAGGAGTGTAGCCACCGCGCAAAATATCGCGTGCATGGGCGGGCCAAGCCGTCGCCCACATGGCGATAGAGCCAAGGGCAAGCGCGAGGGCGGCTTGTGAGGCGGGGCTTTTGGTTCCAGGCGGACGGGCTGGTTCGTGGCAAGGCATGGCTAATGAATCGTCTTCACCGCGATCAGCGCATTCAGGGTTTGATTTTTTGGTCGGTGAGCTTGTCTTGGAAATCCTGCACGTAAGTCTCCAGCTTGACGCGTGCGGTGCCGACGAAGGGTTCTTTGGCACCGATCACATCGCCGAGGCCGAATTTTTCGTAGCGCAGGAGGATTTCGCGACCGAGTTTGAACATCTCGGCGTTCTTGGTCTTTTGATCGGCCGTGGTGCGATTGAGCACGATGACATCGGCGGCGAGCCTGGCGCGTTCGGTCTCCTTGGATTGCGCGAGAGCGGTAGTCTCGGCGAGTTTGTTCTGGGATTGAGCGAGGGCTTCCTTGAGCCTGGCGATTTCGTCGGCTTGCGTGGCGAGTTTGGTGTTGAGACCTTCGATCTTTTTGTCCGACGCGTCCTTATCGTCGGCGATGTTCTTGGTGAGTTGCTTGACTTGCGCGTCGAGCTCCTTGTTTTTGCGATCCAGCTCGCTCTTGGCGGTTTGGAGAGTGGCGTTGTCATTCTGCGCGGTGCGCAGTTGGAGCATCGTGTTACGCAGCGCCTCGCGCATGCGGACCTCGGCGGGGTTGGGTTGATCAACGGCTCCCGCTTTTCCGGCGAGGAACGCCATGGAAAGGATGGTGGCGATGAGAGTGATAAGGTTTCGGGACATAGGTTAGAATTTGGCGTTAATGTCGAATTGGAAGATGTCTTCTTTGTAGGTTGGGCCGGCGATGCTATCGGCGCTCATCCAGCGGGCGGCGAGCCATACGCGGGAGGAGAGGCCGAGGCCGCCGCCGAGAGTGAAGCCTTTCAGGTTGGTGCCGCCGCCGCCGAAGTCCGAGTCGCAGAAGCCGTCGATGACCGCGTCACTTTCGACGTAGCGGTAGCCGATGCTGGCATTCCAGTCCCAGCGTTTTTGGAGTTTTGGAGCGCCGAAGTTCAGGTTGACCAGCCAGCCGGTATCGCCTCCGGCGAAAGCGCCCAGCACTGTGCTGGACACATCCGGGCCGCGGTTATTGACGGCAATTTTATTGATAGCGCTTCCGTTAAAAGCGGTGTTCTGCACGAATTCGCCGGTGAGGGCGATGTGGCAGGGATCGAAGCCGCTGTAATCCAGCTGTCCGGTGAGAGCGAGGTCGCGGAAAGGCGCGGCGAGGCCGAAATACTGGTATTGGTTTGTAGTGCCGTAACTATTGGCGGAGGTGGCTACGATGTCGCGGAGCGCCATGTAGGTATTACCTTTCTGGGCAAAGGAGGGGCGCAGATTATCGGTGTCGCCGACATCCGCGGTGCTCAACGGCGTGAAGGGACTGGAGAGCTGGCCCTTGACGTTTTGATACATGTAGTAGGCGATGGCAGCCTTGGCGCTCCAGTCGTGGGTGATTTTCAGGTCGCTGCCAAGCTGGAATCCTTCGAGCCATTTGTCCTGGCTGTTGAACTTTGAGGGCTGGTTGGAGGCGAAGTTGAAGTCGGTGTTGTAAACTGGGAAAGCGCCGGCCGTGAAGAAAGGCGTCACGCAATCGAGGCCTTTGTATTTGGCTTGGAGGACCCCGCCGTCGAAGCCGAGGTCATCGGCCCAAATCATCTTGGTGGCAAAGAAGGGATTGTCGAAGCGACCCACCGTGGCGCTCAGGCTGGTGTCCAACGGGAGGTTCGTTTCATACTTGATGAAAGCCCGGTCGAGCCAGATGGAGTATTTGCTGAAATTGCCGCCCTGGTTGGCTGTGGTCGAGTTCACACCGCCCATCGTCTGATTTTCAGTCACTGGCGAGTTGGTGTCCCCCGTGCCAAGGCGCAACCCGAGGGTAAAACCCTCGTCCAAATCCACTTCCGCCCCGGCGCGCGCGCGCAGACGCAAACGGTTACGATCCTTGTTCGCATTGGTTTCGGCAGGGTAGTTGTTGCCAGCAAGATCAAAGGGGTTGCCTGTGTTGATGGCATTGAAATTGGGCAATCCGCCGGTGGTATCGTTGCCCGGAGGAAAGGAATCGTTTTGGTAGCGCATGCGCACATCCCCAAAGAGGCGGAGGTTGGTGACCCAGGTTGGGAAGGCGCGCGGCGAGGCCCATTTTTCTTCATAGGCCTGCTTCATGACCTCCGATCGGAGGTCGTCGCGAATCTGGTCCTTGACGACTTCCGGGATGTAGGTGACGCGAACGGTGTCCTCGGAAGGTGGAGCGGCCTGCGCTGCTGCCGCTTGGGCGCGAGCTGCGGCAGCATCCGCCTCGGCCTGCCGAATCAGGTCGGCGGCGTCATCCTTGGTCAGGACGCCCCGTTGCACGAGGCGGTTGATCAGGTTGATGGTGACGTTTTGCGAGGGGGCTCCGGCATTACCAGCATCCGGAGCGAGTTGGGGTTCGGCAACGGGCGGCGTGGAGACGGCGAACGGCTCTGCGGCTGGCAGCGGAGCCGCAGCAATGAGATCATCGGCAACCACAGGCAGAGTGCAGGCGGCGTACAGGAATGAGGTGAGCACGAGGGCGAGCCGCCGGTGGAGAAGGTATTTTTCGTGGAGCATAGGATGACGTTTCTTCAAAGGGTTAGTTCGGGCGCTGCGCACTAAGGCGCATGACGATGGGCATAGGCATTCCGGCAGGCGGAGCCTCTTTGAGTTGGATTCCGGTGAGGGCTTGATTGATTGCCTCATCCACTTTCGGGTCGCTGGTGGAATCCGAAAGTTTGGCGCGTGTTACGCGACCTGTGATGTCCGACCAGATGCGAACCTTGGCATTAAAATTGGCACTGCGCGTATTCGCGTTCTTGCGCAGGGCATCGCCAATGGTCGCCTGCACCTGCGCGGCGTACCAGCCGAACTTCGAGTGCGAGCCGCTGCCGCTATTAAAGTAATTGCCGCTGCCGTTGCCATGAGTAAGACCAAAAGCATCGGGACCAGTTCCCACATTGTTGGTCGTGAGAGGAGCCGCCTCCGGCGGCTTGTCGTCGGGCTTCTCCTCCTTGTCGTCCACCTTTTCCTGCATCACCATCTTCTCCTCCTGCTTGACCTCCTGCGGAGGAGGTGGCGTGGGTGCGGGAGGAGGTGGCGTGGGCATCGGGGGAAGCCGGACGGAGACGATCGTTTGAGCCTTGCTCTGCGAGGAACCGGGTTTGGAAAACTTGCTCTGGAGCGTGAATACGCCCACGGAAATGACTGCGACAGCGACAACGCTCAGCACGACCTTGTGACGTTCCATAAACGTCATGTCGTCCTTTTCGTCGTAGTTGTCGTTGAGGTTCATGAGTGCGATGCCGAGGGTTCCTATTTGCTCTGCGGTTTGGTTGCCAGGCCGACCTGGGTGATACCCAGACGACCGAGCACATCAAGGACGTCCATGACGCCCTGGTATTGCGTGAGACTGTCTCCTTTCACCACCACGGGCAGGTCGGGCGTGGCCGCCTTGGCCGCGCCGAGCTTCTGTTCCAGCTCCTGCAAGGTCACCGGTACGGTGCCCAGCGTAATCTTGCCCTGGTTGTTGATGGTGATCGCCTGGGTCTTGGGCTTGTTCATCGCCGGAGCCTGACTCGCCTTGGGCAGGTTGACCTTGATCCCCTGCACGGAGGCCGTGCACATCAGGATGAAGATGACTAACAGCACGTAGGCCAGATCAAGCATCGGCGTGATGTTGATGTCGTCGTAGGGCTTGTCGTCGTTGATTTGCATGGCGTGCAAGGGTTGCGGGTGAAGAGGCTACTCGCGGTAGAACTCGGCCATCCGTGTCACAAATTCATCAATGAAGACGTGCATGTCGCTCGTCGTTTCCTTGACCCGCGTGAGGATGTAGTTGTAGCCGAAGAGCGAGGGGATCGCGACGGCCAGACCGGCCACCGTCGCAAGCAGCGCGGCGGCAATACCGGGCGCGATGGCGTTGACGTTCACTTCGCCTGCGGCGGCCACTGCCGCGAAGGTGATCATGACGCCCACTACAGTCCCCAACAGCCCCAGGAACGGGCCGCCCGAGATGCAGATGGTCAGGAGCACGATTTTGTTGTTGATGCGCTGGGTTTCGCGCACGAGCCCGCCATCAAGGCTGGCACGGATGGCTTGGATCGAACGACCCGATAGGCCTTTGCGCTTTTCTTCGCCATACTTGTCAGCAGCCATGCGCTTGTGGATTTCCTCCACGCCGATGTGGTAGATGTGGTAGATGGGCGAGCGCCGGATGGAGCGCTGGTCGGCTTTGCCCGCTCCGGCGCCGATGTTCCTGGCTGCGTCGGTGTCCGGGTTGTCCAACACAGTAAGATCCGCCGCCATGTGCTGCCATTCCTTGAGGAAGAGCGCGTTGCCCACAGCGATGGCGTTGAGGTAGGAAACCTTGGTGACCATGACATACCAGCTGATGCAGGCCATCACCGAGAGAATCCCGATGACTACCCAGCCGTCCACCGAGAGGTTCTTGATGATGACGCCAAAGTAACCGCCGCTAAACACACTCGATGTCTGCTCTTCTTCGCCGTAGGCCAGTGCGCCTGCGGTCTTCTCTGCTCCGCCTTGGGTTGCCGCCGCAAGTTTTATGAATCCAATCGAACGGGCTGTCTTGGATATTTCCAATTCATCGATTTCCCCCTTGAATCCGGCCTCTCCAGCGGCAGCGTCCGTTGCCCCCGCTTCTACGTCTCCGCCAATCATTGAAGCACTGTTCATGCCGGGCAGCGAGGCGGGCAGGGTGGAGTAAGATTCGCCGTCGAGATAGAGGGTGATCTTCGCTCCCGAGGCGACCACTGCGAGGTGGTGCCAGGTGTTGGGCGGGACGACTGCGCCAGCCGGACTGCGCTGGGTTGCGCCGTTGGCCGCTGTCACCTCGACATACAGAATGCCGTTGTCCGCTCCAATAATGAAGGCCTTGCGGTCTTCGCGGCGGATGTAGATCACCGCGTTCGGCTGCGGTGCAGCAGATTTAATCCACGCAGACCATGTCATCGCCGCTCCATCGCCCCAGAAAAGTGACGGAGCAGTGGGAACGGTGAGGGCGGTCTTGCCGTCGAGCCGCAAGCCCGTGCCGATCATCGAACTGTCCGCCGCGACACCTGTGCTCTGTGCATTGGCTCCAGAAGCCGATGAGTCGATGGCCGGTGTGCCGTGTTCGCTAAAATGGTAAACCAACGCGGTGTCCGCGTCGAAAGTCCCTTTCCCGTCATCGACCTTCACGGCCTTCGGTCCGCTGTTGCCGTAGTAGAGCCAGAAGGTGATTTGCGCTCCCGGCTTCACCTCGGGGAGCTTCACCCACACAAAGGCTTCCCCCATGAGCGCATCCCATTTTTCAATATGGAAGGTGAGCAGGGTTTTATCGTCCGCTGCCACGAAGCGCAGATCGCTCCCGTCTTCCTTGGCGTTGTCGAACTTGAAGTTGCCATCATGGAGCCGGATGAGCACCGGAACCGCACCCGTCGCATCGGGCAACGCCACGCCTTTGTCGGTGGTGTCCAAGGTGACTTTTTTGCGGATGGACCATTCGTCGTTCCACCAGGCATTGGCGGTGCCGGAAAGAAAGGCAACGGCCAGCAGGCCGAAGATGAGGCTCTTTAGGAAGGTTGTTTTCGCTCGTTTCATATCCATTTTTTTCGTTTGTCGAAGTTCTTAAAAATCCGCACTCAGACGGAAGGTGATGAGAAGGTCGTGGGCGCTCACCGACCCCTGGCTGATCAACGGCACGCCCAGGTTAAACGCTCCGCTGAAGTGATCCCCAAATCGCACCCGGCTTCCCACTCCGTAGCTGGCCAGCTTGAAATACGCGGTTTGCTGGGGCAACGCGTCGCGCAGGGTCAGCACGCCGCCGTCGGTGAAGACAAAGAAACGCCACTCATTCATGCGGTGCCCCAACCACGTTCCCAGCGACGGACTGCGCAACTCCAACGTGCCGCACAACCCGTTGTCCGCCAGCGCGGTGGATTCGATATACCCGCGCACGGTGTCCAATCCGCCCGCCGAAAATTGCTCGCTGTTGATGAGGGGCTGATCGGAAAGCTGCCCCTGCACCTTGCTGAAAATCTGCAACCCCCACGGCAGATCGTGCGTATGCGCCAGGTCTCCGCGGAAGTAAATGTAGTCGCCCTGTGCATCGTATCGGCTCGCATCGAATTGATCCTGCCCGCTCCCCATGCCCCTCAAATGCAAGTTGACCGCCCCGGTGAACTCCGTCACAGCCCCCTTGCCCATCCACGTCGCGCTATACGAAGCACTAACGGGGTAATAGCTAATCGGCGTGGTCGTTGTGCCCCCAGCAACCACGATGTTCTGGTCAAAATGCTTGTAATCAATCCCCACGTTGATGGAGTGAAAGAAATCCTTCCCGTTGGGCAACGTGATGACTGCGTGCGGCCCAAAATACTCCCCACGGCCCGTTACATCAGCCCCACCCAGCGTGGAGACGTTACTGTTCTGTTTGGTCCCCTGCAGCATCAGCGCCAACCACGGCACGCTCTCAAAGCGGGCCGTGTAGTAGCCTGAAAACACTTTGACTTCACTGACATTCTCGGGAGCCACCTGAAAGCTGAATCCCACCGAATGCTGAAGCTGCCACAGGTTGTTGTAGTTGATCGCTCCGTTGAGCCGCAAATGGCTCGTGTCCGCGCTGTAACGGTTGTTCAACTCCAGGCTCTCATGCAACGGCGGCGTGTCCTTCACATCCAAGTCAATATCAACCGTGTTAGGCTCCACCCCAGGACGCAGCGACGGCGTAACCCGCCTGTCCGGATCCTGATTAAGCGCCACAATATCACGCGTCACCTCATTAAAGTCCACCACGCCTCCCTCCCTCAACGACGGCGCTTGTTTGACAATCTCGCTGGGCAAAAAATAACGTGCCCCACGCACCCGCAACCGCCCCACCGTGGTCTCCACCACCTGCAACGCCACCACGCCCCCCTTCACCGCCTGCTCCGATTGCTCAGGAATCTGCACCACCACCGTCTGGTAACCCGCAGCTCGATACGCCTTCTCCAACGCCGCGCGCGCCCCTTCCACATCCTCCCGCGAACGGCCCGGCCCGAGATAAGGATAAACCGCTCGCTCCACCTGTCCCTTGGGCAAATGTTTGGCCCCCTCCACGCGATACTCCCGAATATAAAGCGGACCCGCTCCCGGATGCGGCGTTGGGCTCGGTACTGCCTGCGCTGCCGTCCCACTTACTGACACCGTTGCCGCTGGTTTCACTTCAATGGCACCACCCACGACAGGAAAGCTAGCCACCAAAGCTCCACCCAACACCACAATCCACGCCAGATGCACCTTGTTGAAGAAGGGTATCGGCGCGGGCAGGATAAATTTGTAGTTCCAAACGGGCAATAGCATGGGAAAAAGGAATAACCAAATACCTATAAAATTGGTGGGAGTTTGACAAGTGAGATTTTCTCTTTCCCAACTTTTCATCGAATTCCATCGGTTCGTTGAGGAATAAAGCAAAGAATTTAGCTGGGGCGTTTCCCATTTCGCGTTTTTTATTGTTCACCTACCTACTAGGTGGGATAATTGCACCGTCTTTTTCTACCGTTCAAACTATGCTTTCCAAATTTTATTCCACTCTGGCCTGGCTAGTGGGTCTATTGCATGGGGTTGCAGTTTCGCTGTGCTTAGCTGTAGCTGTATCTCTTCTGTCATCCCCCGCTGAAGCTATTGGTTCCACTACCCTGCTTAATGCCTCCTTCGATGTCACACGGGAGTTTTATCAGGACTTCAACCGCGCGTTTGACACCCACTGGAAATCCCTGGGAGGCGAACCGGTCACCATTAATCAATCCCACGGAGGTTCCAGCAAACAAGCCCGCGCAGTGATCGATGGGCTAGAAGCGGATGTGGTAACCATGAACCAGAGCACAGACATTGATGCGCTCTCCGAAAAAAAGCTTGTCGCGCCAGATTGGAAACAAAAATTTCCCAACAATGCCGCTCCGTTCTCGTCCACCATTTTATTTCTGGTTCGAAAGGGGAACCCTAAGGCGATCAAAGACTGGCCGGACTTGGTGCGTCCCGGCGTACAGGTGATACTCCCGAACCCCAAGACCTCCGGTAACGGTCGCTATAGTTATCTCGCGGCCTGGGGATATGCGTTGAATGCGGGAAACCGGGATGAGCAGAAAGCGCGTGAGTTCGTGAAAGCGCTCTTTGCTAATGTGCCGGTACTGGATGCTGGGGGTCGCGGAGCGACGACCACGTTTGCCCAGCGCGGAATCGGCGATGTATTGCTGACATTCGAAAATGAAGTGCATCTGACCATTGCCGAACTCGGTGTGGATAAATTCGAAATCGTCGTTCCGTCTGTGAGCGTGCTCGCGGAGACGCCAGTAGCCGTCGTCGATACGGTCGTGGATAAACGTGGCACCCGTAAGATTGCCGAGGATTACCTGCGTTATCACTTCAGCGATGAAGGCCAAGAGCTCGCCGCAAAACACTATTTTCGGCCGTGTTCACCGGCCATTCTGCATAAATATCAAGCACAGTTTCCTGTGTTAAAACTTCTCTCTGTTGAAGAAATTTCTGGGAGCTGGCAGCAGGCGCTGGCAATCCATTTTGCTGATGGCGCAATCTTTGATCAAATCATTCCTCGCCATTAGGCTGGTGCGTTTTGATCCGTAATGAGTGTTACTCAACGCATTCAATGGCAGGAATTCCTCCCTGCCAAATCGAGCTGGATTTTCTCTTGGAGCCCCGCTTGCTTGTTCTTGAGGGTTGCGCATTGCCTCCTCCATCGTCCAATGCCTGAATCAGATGGGGCGCAAACAAGTGGGGTTCGATCAGGAAGGAGTCGTGGCCTTTGTCGGAATGGACGGTAATCCAGACCACGGGGACTCGCGCCTCTTTCATACTCCTCACCAAGGCGCGCTGCTCCTGCACCGGGAAAGCGCCATCAGAGTCGATGCTAAACACGAGGAATTTCTGTTTCCGGCAGCGCTCAAAGAGTTCCACGAACCCGCTTGCTCTCGATTCCGCAAGCAAATCGAACCACTGCCAGGCATCCAAGATGCGCAGGTATGAGTTTGCGTCGAATCGACTCACAAATTTTCTCCCTTGGTGGAGCATGTAGGATTCGACGGGGTTGTTCATCGCATACCAACCAAAAGGCGGAGCGTCGCTGACGACCTCAATCCGGGCGCGCTGTTGGAGGTGCTCCAGGGAGATAAATGTCTTGTGGGCGATGCGGCGAGCCAAGGACAGGCCGATCTCGGGTCGCTGGCCGTCGTAGTGATCTCCCCCACGAAAGCGTGGATCAGATTCGATGGCCGTGACTTGCTCGAAGTTCATGATCCGCTGGAGCATCGTAGTTTCCAAGCCGCTGGCGATAGGGATGACGATTTCAACGCGATCTGGGTAACGCGTGGCAAAGCTGAGCGCCAGAAACCCACCCAAGGAACTTCCCACCACGGCATGCAGCTTTCGCACACCGAGGTGGTCCAGCAGATGGACCTGAGAGTCCACGATATCGCTGATGCGCAAAGCCGGGAAGGAGGCTCCCCACGGTTTGTTGGTGGCGGGGTTGATGGATGCCGGACCGGTGGAACCGTAGCAGCCGCCCAGGTAATTGGCGCAGACGACAGCGAACTTCCGCGTGTCAAGTGCCTTGCCGGGGCCGATAAAACCGTCCCACCACCCCTCATCCATTTCGTCTGTCCAGCGCTCGCCCAATCCCGGTACTTCTTTGTTAATCCCAGCTGCATGTTGACTGCCAGTCATGGCGTGGAAAAGGAGAATGACATTGGAATGTTCGGCGTTGATCTTGCCGTAAATTTCGTAAGCAAGAACGAAACGTTCTAATTCTGCCCCGCATTGCAAGCGCATGGGATTGCGCGGATTGCAAAACTCAAAAAAACGGCTTTGAACCTTGCCGATGGAAGAAAGGGAACGCGACATGGGGCTTCAAATATGGAACATCAGAATCGCCTCAGTGGAGTGTGCGTCAGTCAATAGCCGATCCAGCGTTTTGTGATCGAGAACCCGGCTGATCGCTTCGCTGACTTCCTTCATCGCGAGCCGAATGAGGCAGCGTCCATCGCCAGGACAATCCTCGCATGGTTCGTTGCTGTCTACGCACCGAACCGGTGCCAGCGTTCCCTCAATCGCGCGGAGAATCCGACCCAGCGTCAATTCTTGTGGCGATTCAGCCAGCGTATAGCCGCCACGTTTCCCTCGATGGCTATGCAGAATGCCCTCTTTTTTTAATTCCTGCATGATGGTTTCCAGAAATTTGCGCGAAATCCTCTCCGCGGCAGCAATTTCATCGACGGAAACCGGCCCCCTTCCATGCTTGCGGGCCAGAAAAAGCGCGGAGCGCAGCGCATATTTTCCTTTCCGAGAAATCATTTTTCCGACTCCAGATCAGTTCCAGCCGATGTCTCGCAACAAGTCATCGAGTGGAATCTGAAAGCGGGATTGTTGACGGAGGCGCTTCTGGACGCTTTCAAGAGCGGCCTCGAAAGCGCGTTGGTAAAGGGATGCGAGTTCGCGCATCTGCTCCTGGCTCATGTCCTGAAGTAACGCCGACGGGCATTGAACAAAAGCACCGCAAGCCAAGATCGCGGCAGGAGTCGGATTGGCAGAAAGTTCAGAGTCGAACGTCTGCCCCAGTGGCAAGATAGAGCGATCAGAAAAGCGCATGAATCATCCTCCCAGTAAATGGGTGGGAGAACAAGATAAAAATCATTTCCTTGCCGAAAAATCCCAAATCCCCACTAAACCCATAGGATAAAGGCAATATAAAATGCTGAATATCAATAACTTACGTAATTTTTATGTTGCGTTTTTGTTTCTTCCCTCTAAGTTTTTTCCTCGTGAGGCCCAAAAACGCCCAAGGGCGTTCCTTTTCCTCACGCAACCAGCAAATTCTAATATTCTAAAAAAACTATGATGACTATGGAACGTACCGGAATGGGCATGTCCACGATGATGCCTGGCATGAGCAGCTCAATGCCTGCCACCAATATGAACATGATGATGATGCCTCGCTGCACGATGAAGATGGAGAAGTGCGAGGGCGGCATGAAGATGATGTGCATGTGCGAAGACCCGATGGCCGCCAGCATGATGCAGAACATGGCCAAGATGCTCGCCGGCGGCATGGTGAGCTGCTGCATGATGATGAACGGCATGATGATGATGACCTGCAACCTCACCATGGGCATGTGCAAATGCGAAATGATGCCCAACGGCATGATGATTTCCTGCACGAGCGGCGACGCCGACTGCTGCAAGATGATCCAATGCTGTTGCGACGCCATGATGGCCATGATGATGGCCGGATGCACCTGCTGCATCAGCATGAACAACACCCCTTGCTGCTGCGGCACCTGCGCCTGCTAAACCAAGGAAATCAAGAACTCAACCTAAAGTCCGCGCGGTGGGAAAATTCCCGTCGCGCGGACTTGTTGTTTTGAGCGGACACGGGTGCTCCACTCACGCGCCTGTTGCCGCAGGAGATTCCCTTCAAGCATACCAAAGTCTATGCCAAGCAGGAAGGGCTGAACCCGCAGGGTTTACAGCCAATAGCCGGGGGGTGAGCGCGAGCGATACCCCCGGTATAACCGCGCAATGGGTTGACCCCTAAGGGAGCGCAGAAATCCGGCGATGCTAGTTTCCCAAATCTCTGCCACCCCGCTGGGGTGAATGCAACGGACCGCGTACCGGGGGTGTTGCATTGCGATGATTGGAAAGAAAACGGAGTTTCAGGAAGCGGGGACGTTCTCAAAGACGCTGCGCTTAACTTTGGGAACGAGGGGAAAACCAGCGCGGGAGGAAGTTAGCTGCACCTTATGTTCGGCATTTTTCGTGATAAACCTCTCTGCGCCACCCAACAAAACTGAATACCAATGTGAGAAAAAGGGATGTTGTCCCTACATATTCTGGGATCGAAATATCCTGAGAACGATGATACCGGAGGTAGTTTAATAGCGACTTCTTTAATTCATCATCGCTTCCACCAAATCTGAAGTCTGGCGCATCAATAATCTTCACATTCCATTTGTCTGAATATTTGAGCAAGTAGTCATCGAATCGAATAGGGCCGCTCACAACTGGTATAGCCAAAATCACGATGAGAGATAAAAGGGCCAACCAAAATATCACGCAGTAAATGGCTCTCATATTTCTGCCGAACCAGTAATTATGCCAGTCTGGATAACACCCCGTTTCGGAGTGATAGCCGACAAACTGAGCTTTGGGACCGGTATGAACGGGGCGGGCATTCGTGTGATTCTGCTGCTGTTTATCAGGTAGAGCGGGGATTGGCAAGGCGGCGTTCGTGGCGATGTGTCGGGTTTCATTCGAGGTGTTTCTTGTTACCGGGCGCACGAAGTTCACGAAGAAGAAATAACCCGAAGGGTTTACAGCTAATAGCAGGGGGTTGAGCGCGAGCGATACCCCCCGGTAGGGCAGCACAATAGGTTGACCGCGGCGCGGCGGCAGATTATGCGCCGAAGACGACTTCCACTACGGGACTCCAGACGCGGGTGGGTTCGTTATCCCAGTAGCTGATGCGATAATGGGGTTTCTCAAGTTGACCGGAGACCTTGAGCGGGCGGCTGTCGGCGTAGGGCTTGGTTGTGTGGATGCCCAGGTATTTGCGCAGTTCCTTGGAGGAGAGGCTGTTGGGCTAAACCAAACGGTGAGCCGAGGACAGTGCCGGTGGCTTTGAGGGCAGTTTTGAGGTGCTCGTTGAAAAGAGGCTAAGACAAAAAACACAAAGCAAAGAAAAAGGATTGACTGCGCCCACCCACTTACTTAGTAGATGAATAGAAAGGCGCTCTGATTAAGTGTCTTTCTAACCCAACAACCCAACAAAAACTCGCACCATGAAAAACCTAAGAACTGTTTTGACGTTACTGTCACTCTCAGCCGCTTCCTCCATTTCTTATGCCACGAATGGAGACATCCTGACTGGCGAAGGCGCCATCTCCCAAGCATTGGGAGGGGTCGGAGTCGCGGCGCCCCAAGACGCCATCACTTCCATCTCCGCCAACCCCGCGACCTTGAGCTTGCGCACGGGAGTCAATTTCCCAGCGGAAAATCCCATCGCCATTTCCCCGAAAGACGGGAAGGCATTCAAGCAGCAAACACCCAGTGATAGCGGGGTGGAAATCAACTTCGATGGCACCGTGTTTGTTCCCAAAATCAGCACCCAGATCGGTGATGGGAGCACGGGCGTCAAATCGGACTCTCACTCAACCGTTTTCCCGATCCCTGAATTCGCGGTCTCGTTGCCCGTGACAGCCGATCGGGATTTGTATTTTGGCTTGGCTGCCTATGGATCCGCCGGTCTGGGGGTCGATTATCGCGGCAATCACGTGGAAAACTCCAAATATTACA
>Ga0316232_1000550_pt1 | contig 56735 bp, 49 predicted proteins | sample TBHtaG_FD_206006 | JGI IMG/M metagenome (GOLD analysis project Ga0316232, IMG submission 206006) | Freshwater microbial communities from Trout Bog Lake, Wisconsin, USA - TBH18025_13 | ecosystem: Environmental > Aquatic > Freshwater > Lake > Hypolimnion/Profundal zone | place: USA: Wisconsin...
ATCTGCAGTACAAACTTCAAACCTGATTTTAAAATCCAAATCCTATAAAAACTAAAAAAATCATTACATTTAAAAACAGAGAAACACTAACTAACAATTAGTACACTTTCTTTTGACGTTATACAGTTCAGGTACCAATGAAACCCTATTCCAAAACTGATACCGTTAGTTATTGTTGTTTCATTGTAATTGTTTTGACTGATCGTAATATTACTGTTGCTTTTATTAGTGCTTTCAGTACTGTTCATATTTCCGCTGGATGCAGAAGTATAGGTATAACCTAATGCAATATCCATTCCAACTGAAGGCGTGAAGAAATGTGTTACACCGATACTGGATCCGGCATTCCAATTAAAGATATTCGACACTTTGCCATCACTGCTGTAAGTGCTGTTCACATTTACACCATTACCTGATGAAGCACCATTACCTGTTCCGGCAGTAGCATTGGCCTGAACATATAAGATGTTCTTCGATAAATGATCATAGAAATAATAACGCATGAACGGTCCTGCATTGATGGTATAATTACTTGTCTCGCTATGCGCTGTTACCGGTTGATTTACCGAAGAAAGAGTAGTGGCATCAGTTGTCTTATACGTAATGTTGTACGTAACAGTCCCTCCCAATAAAAAATGCCTGCTTAGAAAAACACCCACCTGTGGCCCAACATTAAACCCATAGGTTTTTGCTGCGGTGCTCTTATTAATATTTGTACCTGCAGTATAATCTAAATTATCATTCGATGATGAATAGGTAGTGCTGCCGATACTTGTACCCAAGAATACTGTTCCTTTTGATATTTGTGCATGTGATGTAATTGCAAATGCGATGCTGCATGCAGTTATTGTAAGTATCTTTTTCATTGCTTTATTTTTATGAGTTAATGTTTTTTCAAACAAACGGCCGGTTTGTATTTGCATTCTGTAGAGTGTAATTGTGTATGATAGTTTAATACAACAAAAGAAAACTTATGTTAATTGAACAGATGTGGCAGACTGCAGCTGATTGAAAGAAAAAACTGTTCTTTATTTAACATTTATGATTGAATGCTGATACGGGTTAGTTAAGAAAAAGCAAAGCTTATCATTTGATCTTTTACAAACTAAACCGTTAACAATACTTGCAGTCAATCGAAAAAGCTTTATTCATCAGTAAATCAGAAATCATGGAAAGAAAGTTACAATATGAAGATGCGATCGCACAAACATTATCCATCTTCTTCATAGCGATCATATTGCTTTCAGCTATAACGGCATAAATGTTTATGCTGTCATAAAAAACATTTATTATTTAGTTTCTCATTAAAAAGACGAAACGCCTAAATTTGCATACTTATCATTAAAAAATAACGTATGCCTCAAAAAATTAAAGTAGCCAATCCGGTTGTTGAGCTGGATGGCGATGAGATGACAAGAATCATTTGGAAATTCATCAAAGACAAACTGATCCTTCCATACCTTGATGTGGAAATAAAATATTATGATCTGGGAATTGAATACCGCGATCAAACCAACGATCAGGTAACAGTTGATTCAGCCAATGCTATAAAAAAATATGGTGTGGGAATAAAATGTGCAACCATCACACCCGATGAAGCACGTGTGGAAGAATTCAAATTAAAACAAATGTGGAAAAGCCCGAATGGTACGATCCGTAACATTTTGGACGGTACTGTTTTTCGCGAACCTATCGTTTGTAAGAATGTTCCGAGATTAGTTCCCAATTGGACTGCACCTATTTGTATCGGTCGTCATGCATTTGGTGATCAATACCGTGCAACAGATTTTGTTACCAAAGGCAAAGGCAAGTTGACCATCAAGTTCGAAGGTGAAGATGGAACCAAACAAGAATTTGAGGTATATAATTTTAAAGGTGATGGTGTTGCGTTGGCCATGTATAATACAGATGAAAGTATTGCCGGTTTTGCACGTTCTTGTTTTAATCAGGCATTGATCAAAAAATGGCCTTTGTATTTATCTACAAAAAATACGATTCTTAAAAAATATGACGGTCGCTTTAAAGATATTTTTGAAGAGATCTATCAAAATGAATTCAAAACAAAATATGAAGCTGCCGGGATTACTTACGAACATCGCTTGATCGATGATATGGTGGCGAGTGCTTTAAAATGGCATGGGAATTTTGTTTGGGCATGTAAGAATTATGACGGTGATGTGCAAAGTGATACAGTGGCGCAAGGCTTTGGCAGCCTGGGTTTGATGACTTCTGTTTTAGTTACTCCTGATGGAACTGTGATGGAAGCAGAAGCCGCACACGGAACTGTTACACGTCATTATCGCGAACACCAAAAAGGCAGACCAACTTCAACAAACCCGATCGCATCCATTTTTGCATGGACGAGAGGTTTGGAGTTTCGCGGAAAATTAGATGGTAATGCAGAATTGATTAAATTTTGTCATGCACTCGAAGAAGTTTGCGTTGAAACAGTAGAAAGCGGTAAGATGACAAAAGACCTTGCTGTTTGTATTTACGGTAATAAAGTAAATCATGGTGAGCATTATTTATATACAGAAGAATTTCTGGATGAATTGGATAAGAATTTACAGGCTAAACTGAAATAGAGATTGAAGAAAATGAAATAAAAAAGAGCCGTTGCAGTTGCAGCGGCTCTTTTTTATAAAAAGTACACTTACCAATAAATATGATTGCTCAATTGTTGCTTGGTAGGATCCTTCAAGCTGTAATCAACGATCACTTTATAAATACAGGTTTCACATTTTGGAACCATCACACGCCTTTTATAAGTTCCGCCTATAGCTGAATACATATTTTGTACTTTCCAGTTATTAAAGTTCCCGGTGACTTTAATTCCCGTATGAGATGTTTTACTGTAGATGATCTCTTCCCAGTACATGTCCTTTGGTAATTGAGTTATCAAAGATTGCTTATACCAAAATTCTGCATCTTCTAATTCCTTTCTTTTCGTATAAACATATTCGAAAGCCAAACAACCCAGATATTGGTTCAAAGAATAAACATAACCGGCATATTGCAACGCAACAGAAGTACTGCCGCCAACAAAATTCGGTGCTGCTGCATAGTAGCGCATCAATGCCCAGTTCAAAGCGATATTATGACTGTCGGCTTCCAATTTTTTAAGCAGACTTTTTCTGAGATCATTTTCTTCCTGAAAGCCGAAAATATTTTTAGTTGATGCATACTGATCTGCAGCCGCATCTACTTCAGCAAAAGTGCTGAAATAATTTTCTGTGCGAAAATTTTTATGATCGTTTTCAATATTTGTATGGAATAGATAAGATTCTCTTTCGGATGATGCAGTAAATTTTGCTTCACCAAAAAATAAATTTCCACCCAAGAGTGTACCCATAAATACGCAATGCAGAAATACCTTCATGCTTTCCTGTTAAGTTTAAGTTTTGCTCAATAATCACAGACAAAGGCAATTCAAAGTATTGGACTCAAAAAAAAGCGTAAAATGGATTAAAGACAGGATTTGGATCGGATAGGTTTTCTTAGGAAGGTGGGAAACATCGTAAAGATAATAGAAATGACCTCAACATTGATAAACTTGAATGTCTATTTTTTTTATTGTGTAAAAATCATACAAAAGGGTGATGTAAAAAGCTGCTCATTTTATTGAACAGCTTTTCTTGTTTTCATTTCATCTTACATTTTGCCTTTTTCAGCCATCTTTTTGCATTCAGGCCCGCATTTATGCCCTTTCTCTCCGTGGGCATACACATGCTTGCCATCTTTGCAGGCAGCAGTGCATTTGTGTTCTTTTAAAGGAGCTTCTTTTGTTTTCTTACTGTCCATTTTATCCTGCGACATTTTATCTTGTGCAAGAACAGGCCCGGCAAGAAATACAGCCAATAAAGCTGTGGCAGCAATTGATTTTAAAAGTTTCATGTGATTTATTTTTTTGTAAGACGTGTACCCAAAAATTACCTTACAAAAATCATTTCATCACTTCAGTAATAGTTTTTCCGATGCAACCGCTCGGCATTTGAATATGAAGTAATGATGCAATGGTTGCCGAAATATCGGTCATATACGTTTCTCTGTTTAAACTGCCATGCTTGATTCCCCATCCGTAAAATACCAATGGAATATGTGAATCATAAGGATTCCATACACCATGACTCATGCCCACTTTACCAGCATCCATTACACCCGTTTTCATAATGATCTGCAGATCGCCGCTGCGTTGCGGATTATAACCATTCACCACCATCTCTCTGATCTTTGCCGGAATGGTTGCTTCAGCTGCATGATGTTTATCTACCACATTCAAAACAATATCCTTTTTCAATAAATATTGAACGATGGATTGCTGAATATTTTTTTCATCCAATTTTAATGAATCAATTATCGGATGATTGATATAAACATCATGTTCCATCACTGCATTGATCAGGTTGGATTGTCCAAATTGTTTCTTCAAATAATCATTCAGGTCTTTCGTGATCTCGCCATCATCCCATCTTCCGCCGGGAATATTATGTTTCGCCAAAAATTCAGGAATATGCGCACCTGAATGATCGGCAGTTAAGAAAACAGTGTATTGATCTTTACCAATAGTTTTATCTAAATAATCAAATAGCTGGCCCAATGTTTCATCCAAACGAACATAAGTATCCAACAATTCCCATGAATTGGGACCGAATGAATGACCAACATAATCAGGAGAAGAAAAGCTAACAGCGAGAAAATCAGTTACATCATTCTTGCCCAAATGTTCTGAACTGATATTCGCTTTTGCCAATTCCAACAAAAGATCATTGGCATAAGGCGTTACGGTTATTTTGCTGTAATCCTTTCCCTGAAACTGTTTCAGGTCATAAGGCATCGTTAATGCATTTCTTCCGAAAGGTTTGGCTTCATAAGCATTGTCATCAGTGTCACAATATTTTTCATACACTTCTTTTGGTAAAACGGTGTTCCAATCTTTTGCATAAAAAGAATCCACTAATTTTTTATTGTTGAAAGCTTTCATCCAATCAGGAAGATCTTTTGTATAATAAGTGCTGGTAATGAAATTGCCGCTTTTGCGGTCGTACCAATATGCAGCATTGGCTGAATGACCTGCAGGAATAATGGCTCCGCGGTCTTTCATTGAAATACCGATCACTTTGCTGCGAAAATTAGTTGCCAATCTTAATTCATCAGTGATCGTTGTTACAAAAACATTATTGGGGCTCATCTGTCCTTCTGCAACACTGCTGCTGCCAACTGTTTGCACGGATTTGTCTTCCACACAATAAACAGGTCTTTGTAAATTATTATCAAACCAATTATTTCCGGTGATGCCGTGAATAGCAGGAACACTGCCCGTATAAACACAAGTATGTCCGCAGGCTGTAACTGTTGGCAGATAAGGAACAAAAGTATTATCGCAGGAAAATCCTTCACCCAGCAATTTTTTAAAACCGCCATTGGCTTTGTACAGATCATAAAAACGGTAGAGATAATCCCAGCGCATCTGATCTACCACAATGCCCACTACTAATTTGGGACGTTGTACCGTATTAGCTGCCGTATTTGTTTTTTGCGCAGTAAGCTGTAAAAAGCAAAAGCATGTTACAGCAATAAGAACAATTCTTCTCATGGTAAGTAATATTTCAACAAATGTAACGGTTGCGGCCACTCCTGCGCACAGAAATAGGTGAAGATTCACACATTGATAATTCGCCTTGCTGCTTAACCCGTTTAATTGTACTTTTGCGGCGGTTTATTGCTAACCAATGATAGTAAATGTTCATGTATCGCTGATTGATGAATAAAGAACTGAAAGTACAAGAGTGCGACGCAACGAAGATGCTATAGAAAACAAAAGCTGAGATAAAATCTCAAATTATCAATCTCAAATCATACATTATTATGGCTGACATTTTTGAAAAGTTGATGAAGAATTCCGGTCCGCTCGGACAACACCGCGAAAGGGCACATGGTTATTTTGCATTTCCTAAATTAGAAGGAGAGATCGGTGCCAGAATGAAATTCCGCGGTAAAGAAATGATCGTTTGGAGTTTGAATAATTATTTGGGATTGGCCAATCATCCCGAAGTAAGAAAAGCGGATGCAGAAGGTTCTGCACAATATGGACTCGCTGCACCAATGGGTGCAAGGATGATGAGCGGCAACAGCAATCTGCACGAACAATTGGAAAAAGAATTAGCAGCATTTGTGATGAAAGAAGATGCCATGTTGATGAACTACGGTTATCAGGGTATCATGAGTGCGATTGATGCAATTTGCGGAAGACATGATGTAATTGTGTATGATGCAGAATCTCATGCTTGTATTATTGATGGTTTGCGTTTGCATCCCGGTCATCGTTATGTTTTTAAACACAATGATGTGGATGATTGCGAAAAACAATTAGAACGTGCCACAGCATTAATTGAAAAACAAAAAAGCGGTGGCATATTGGTGATCACAGAAGGTGTGTTTGGTATGGCAGGTGATCAGGGAAAATTAAAAGAGATCGTTGCATTAAAAGATAAATTCCAATTCAGATTATTGGTGGATGATGCGCATGGTTTTGGTTGCTTGGGTGTAACAGGTGCCGGTGCAGGAGAATTGCAGGGTTGCCAGGATGGGATTGATTTATACTTCTCCACCTTTGCAAAATCAATGGCAAGTATTGGTGCATTCATGGCGGGCGAAAAAGTGATCATTGATTTTATTCGTTACAATATCCGTTCACAAATATTTGCAAAGAGTGTTCCCATGCCTTTTGTGGTGGGCAATTTAAAACGCCTGGAATTGTTGCGCAATCTTCCTGAAATGCGTGCCAAGCTTTGGCATAATGCATTGCGTTTACAAAATGGATTAAAAGAAAAAGGTTTTGATATCGGCAATACCAACACGATGGTCACTCCGGTTTATATGAAAGGCGGTGTGGAAGAAGCAACAGCAATGGTGATGGACTTGCGTGAGAATTACAAAATATTCTGTTCGATCGTGGTATATCCTGTTATTCCGAAAGGGCATATTATTTATCGCCTCATTCCAACTGCGGCGCACAGCGATGAAGATATCGATCTCACCTTAAAAGCATTTACCGAAACAAAAGCCAAATTAGATGCAGGTGCTTATAAAGCAGAAATGATTCCTGATATGGCGGAAGTGAAGTAACCCCCTCCGAAGGAGTCCTTTGGACAACCCTTAAAGGGGAGTTGAAATAATTCTAAAAGTCTTCTCGTTATGAGAAGACTTTTTATTTTTGGTGATTCTTTATGAAACAATTTTACCACAGCGTTAAAGAGAAACGGAGTTAACGCAGAGAACTCAGCGCAACTCTTTTAACTCCATTTCTCTGCGGTGAATATTACGCTTCGATAAAAGCTCAATAAAACCTATCACGCTGAAGAGTGAGACGCTCCAAAGGAGTCCTTCGGACAAAAGTTGATGCCATGAAACACCAAGTTGGCTACATAAAAACCCACCCAATTAATCTTTCGTAGATTCGCTGCAATGCAAGAGACAAAATATTCCACAGAACAGGTTTTGAAGAGCTTAAAAATTAAGGCACTCAACGAAATGCAATTGGCTTCATTGGAAGCGAATGAACAACATAAGGATGTTATTTTATTATCGGCCACAGGTTCGGGTAAAACATTGGCTTTCTTATTGCCCGTATTGCAATTATTGAACGAAGACAATAAACAAACACAGGCCATGATCATTGTGCCTTCACGCGAACTGGCACAACAAATTGAACATGTTTTTAAAGACATGCAAACAGGTTTTAAGATCACCTGCTGCTATGGAGGTCATAAAAGAGAGACCGAAGAAAATAATTTAGTGCAGCCACCTGCTTTGCTGGTGGGTACACCGGGAAGAATTGCCGATCATATTCGTAGAGGAAATATCACATTGAACAGCATTGAGACATTGGTGATGGATGAATTTGATAAATCTTTGGAATTGGGTTTCAAAGAAGAAATATCTTTTATCATTTCTTCTTTGCCATCCATCAAAAAAAGAATACTAACATCAGCAACAGAATCTTTGGAAGTCCCTTCATTCGCCGGGTTAAAAGATGCAAAAAAAATTAATTTCTTAAGTGATGAAATGGTGAGTGAAGAAAAGCTCGCCATCAAAACTGTTTTCTCTGATGAAAAAGATAAGATAGAAACATTATTTCGATTGATCTGTAAGTTGGGTGGCCGTTCGATGATCGTGTTTTGTAATCATCGAGAATCGGTTGAACGGGTGAGTCAGTTATTGACTGATAAAGGAATTTACAATGAGTTTTATCACGGTGCGATGGAACAGCAGGAGCGTGACAGCGCTTTGTGTAAATTCAGGAACGGAACGACCCATGTGTTGGTAACAACTGATCTGGCATCAAGAGGTTTGGATATTCCGAATATCCGTTACATCATTCATTATCATTTGCCGCATACAGAAGAGATTTTCACACACCGCAACGGAAGAACAGCAAGGGTTGAAGCAAGTGGAACGGTGATTTTAATTTTATCGGAAGAAGAAAAATTACCTGAATATATTAGCGGTCCGGTAGAAGAATTACAGTTGCCGGATGAATTGGTTTTACCGGATAAACCGATCTGGACAACACTTTTCATCGCAGCAGGCAAGAAAGACAAAGTAAATAAAATAGATATTGTTGGGTTCTTATCCAACAAAGGTCAACTCAAAAAGGAAGACATCGGTTTGATTGAAGTGAAAGATTTTTTCTCTTTTGTTGCCATCAAGAAAATAAAAGTAGGCGGCGTTTTGCAACTCATTAAAAACGAAAAGATCAAGAACAAGAAAGTAAAGATCGATGTGGCTAAATAGGAGGGATATTTTAACACATAGGTAAATAGAAGAAGAAAAGAGAGAACATAGAATTAAAAACTATATGCTCTCTTTTTTTCTATGTTCCTATATGTTAGAAAAACAAGTTTTACAATTTCGCGATCAGTTCTTTTGCCATGCGAACATAATCTTCATTCTTTGCTTCAGTAGCTAATACAATACATTTATTTGCATCAGCTTTGGCACTTACTTTATCGCCTAGATCTTTTTCAATCCTTGCTTTTAAAATAAATAAAAAATAAGCTTTAGGATTTGCTTCTGTTGCTTTAGATGCATTGGTCAAAGCTTTGTTGAGGTCTTTATCCCATTCATAATAAAAATTAGCAGCAGTTTGATATACACCGCCATCAACTTTATCAGCACCCAATGCTTTTTCAACCTGTGCTCTTATTCTTTCTTTCACATTGGTAGTGATAGGAATACGCACTGCTGTATTGCCCCACATCAAATGCAATTCACAACTTTCGGGTTTGATATCAGAGAACTGCATGGTGAAAGTTTCAATGCTTTCTTTCATTTTATCAGGCGTAACAGTAAAGCGAACCACATCATCGCTTTCTTTATAACCTGTCGAACCCGAATTATTAAATCCTTTATTGATGATGATGGTCCATTGTTCTTTTCCGGGTATAGTGTACAATGCATAATAACCGGTATCGATCAGCTTTCCGCCGATGGTCACATTATCTGTGAATTTTAATTTGGTGGCCGCATTGGCACCTGTACGCCATAATTGTCCGAGCGGGGCTAACTCACTCTTCTCTTTAAATACAACTCTTCCTTTAATGGACGGTCTTGAATAGGTCAACTCAATTTTACCCAATCCGAAATTCTGTACAATCATTTGAACAGGACTTGGGGCAGGCATTGTGATCTGTGCATTCGCCGCAAATAGGCATAGCGTTGAAGCCAACAATAATAATCGTTTCATACTTGTTTTTGTTTTTTGGTAATGCAAACCTATGATAACAAATCCTGAGTGCAAATGTTTTGTGATGAATTGTTGATCTATTCTTATACCTGTGTTAACAAATAAATAAGAACGATCACTACAGGAGAACTTACCAAGCCGAAGAGGATTAAAAAGTCAGCCTGCCTTTCTCCCTTATTGATGAATACCATGAATAAGAGTATCAGCCAGTAAATGAACATCAGTGCAAAAGAAATGATCAGCAGATCAGGATTCTTTTGAAAATGATCAGGCGAGGAATCATTTTGCAGAAAAAAAGAATAAGCAAAATAGAGCCACCAGACAATATAAGGGATCAAAAACAGTGTTGATTTTTTATGATCTTTTACAAAGCTCATATTCAAATGTTACTGAAAGTTACATTCTAAATAGCGGAGGCAGTAAAATTATTTTTGAAACGCAGGATGAAACTGTTGTAAAGTGTTACGCAAGAAATCTCTGTCTAAATGAGTGTATATCTCAGTTGTGGTAATGCTTTCATGACCCAACATTTCCTGCACGGCACGAAGATCGGCGCCGCCTTCCACCAAATGTGTGGCAAATGAATGACGAAATGTATGTGGCGAAATATTCTTTTTTATTTCTGCTTTTCTTGCCAAACTTTTAATGATGTAAAATATCATCACCCTCGATAAATTCTTACCGCGATTATTTAAAAATAAAATATCCTCGAATCCTGTTTGAATGGATTGATGCACACGAATATTGTCTTTATAGATCTTAATGAACTTAATGGCATCCGTTCCAATGGGTACTAATCTTTCTTTATCGCCTTTGCCGATCACACGGATAAAACCAACATCGAGATACAAACAACTGATTCGTAAATTCACCAATTCACTCACACGCAAACCGCAACTGTACATGGTTTCCAGAATGGCTTTGTTTCTGCCGCCATCATCTGTGCTCAGATCAATTTGTGCAATGATCTTTTCAATTTCTTCAAAGCTTAAAAAATCGGGTAATGCTCTTTTTGTTTTCGGCGCTTCCAATAAAACAGAAGGATTGGTGTCGCTTATTTTTTCCAATAAACAATAATGATAAAACCCGCGGATGCCCGAAATGATCCTCGATTGTGATGTTGCCGTCATGCCCAGTTCTGCGATCCATTGAATAAAATGCTGCAGATCTTTCAGTTGAATTTCTCCGGGTGTTTTTTTCATATCATTTGCCAACAGATATTCCGTTAATTTCTCCACATCACGCAGGTAAGCTTCAACAGAGTTATCGCTCAGCGACCGCTCTAATTGCAAGTAAGCTTTGTAACCTTTTTTATATCCTTCCCACATGATGATTTCTGATTTGAAATTTTTGATTTATGGTTTCCAACTGTTCACCTTTGTTCAGCTTGTGTTGCGTCGCACTCTTGTACTGCAACAATTCTGTTAATCAAATGTACGTTTTGCATTTATCACTTATATTCGCAACTTGCAACAGTAATATTACATCATACTTATTCAATCGTAAATAATAAATGCAGCCGATTAATCTTCGTTCCTTCAAACAAAAAGTACGTTATCATAAAAAAGCATTCAAACGTTTCTTATCAAAGCTCGAGAAAAATCCAACGAAGGGTTTGCATAAAAGGGTGGAAGAGATCGATGCAGAAGTTTGGAAAGAAACCGATTGTTTAAGTTGTGCCAATTGCTGCAAAACCATGAGCCCTACTTTTACACCGAAAGATATCAAACGCATTGCCGCACATTTTGAAATGACAGCTCAGGCTTTTAAAGATAAATGGTTGGAATACGACAAAAAAGACGGCGACTGGATGAATAAAAGTCAGCCATGCCAGTTTCTGAATTTGAAAAATAATAAATGTTCCATCTACGAAATAAGGCCCGCAGACTGTGCAGGGTTCCCTCATTTGACCAAAAAGAAAATGGTGGATTATATTCATGTGCACCAACAAAATATTGAATATTGCCCTGCTACTTATAATATGGTGGAGAGGATGATGGAGAAGTTGTAGAATTAATAAGTGTACAATATTTTCTTTAAGAACCTTAGTGCAAGAATGAATATTATACTATCTTTTTGGATTGCTTAGATGCTATAGAATCATGTGTATATAGAGGAAGAATTATGCATGAACTTTCTTTGCCAATTGTTCGGGCAGCCCAACTTTAAGAAGTAAATCTTTGGCAGCAGCAGCTTTTTTTATAAAGAATGGATGTTTTTCATAATTGCCAACATTATCACTTACGGCAACACTCTTTTTTTGTGCTTTTGATGATGTCTTACTATTTTTCTCTTTTAAATTCATGTTCCAAAGTTAAATAAATTTACATTTTCCTGATATTAAATATACCACAAAACCTGATTAAAACAAAAAGGACGCCTTGCGGCGTCCTAAAAAAGCTTCATAATTTTCTCCCTTTTTAAAAGGTTCCCATTTTTCGTTTTTTAAACCAAAAACTTCAAATATTGGACTTATTTGCTCCCAATACTTATTAATTCCCATTTGATAACGTCGAGTCCTGGCTGCAGTAGTACCCTTAATAAACACTACTGCACCAATGAAAACATTTGTAAAATCATAAATTATATTTGCTACCGTTGCTAAAACCTTATCTCCATCCTGATTGTTGCTTAATACTGTGTCACTAATTTCTCCGGTTTTTTCGTCTACATCTCCAAAACCAAAATTGTAAATATTAGTACCAATTTCTGTAAAACGTGCAACTTTTTTAATCGCCCCCTTTGGGCCTATACTATCAAATTCATAGTCCAAAAATGAATTATTAGTTATATATGAATATTTATCTAAATTCAACATGGAATAAAAGTTTATGAATTATCTCCTGAAAGATTCGTATATAGATTTGTACTTTGAAATAAAGAACTATAAGAAGTTTCTTTTTATCTTATGAACCATCAACTATCAATTTTTCAAAAATAAACATCTTCGATCAAAAAGATTTCTTTCACTTCATCGCCCCGCAATGTAATCGCTAACACATCAAACTGAATATATTTCCATTCGGGATGTTGATAGAGATATTCTTCGGCAGCATTTTTTAAGTTCTTCATCTTATCGCGACGGATACTTTCTTCAGGCTTGCCGAATCTTTCGTTGGTCCGTGTTTTCACTTCGAAAAAGTGAAGCTTGTTTTTTTTCGAAGCAATAATGTCAACCTCCCAATATTTATAACGCCAGTTACGTTCTATAACGGTATAGCCATGCTCTGCCACATATTGTGCAGCGATGTTTTCGCCTTTATTGCCTGTATCTTTGCGGTAGTCCATGTTTAATTCCAATATCAAATATAAAAAATAGAATATGCAATTGAAGGAAAAAATTTTCAGACTCAAAGGAAAAGTGCAGCATTATGCCTGGGGTGGATATGATTTTATTCCTTCATTGATCGGTTTCTCAAATACAGAACATAAACCCTGTGCCGAATACTGGATGGGTGCACATCCATCGGCTTCCTCCGATATTTTGGTGAATAATCAGCCTGTTTCTTTATATCAGGTCATTAATGAGGATATAGCTGAAACGATTACCGATAAAGTGTTTCAGCAGTTTGGGGAATTGCCTTATCTATTGAAAATATTGGATGTAAAAGATATGCTGAGCATTCAGGTGCATCCCACAAAAGCGGAAGCTATCAAAGGTTTTGAAGCAGAAGAAGCCGCGGGGATTCCCATCAATGCTCCCAACCGAAATTATAAAGACCGGAATCATAAACCGGAAGTGATGGTGGCATTAAGCGAGTTCTGGTTATTGCATGGCTTTAAACAGGAAGCTGCATTGGAAAGAACGCTGGAAGATGTTCAGGAATTCAATATTTTTTTGCCGTTGTTCAAACGCGCCGGATATAAAGGTTTGTATCAGTTTGTAATGGAAATGAGTCAGGAAGATATTGACCGTTTATTGTTCAATCTTGTTAAACGCGAATTGCGTAAAAAAGAATATAATGAATTAACAAAAGATCAACCGGGATGGTGGGTCGCTAAATTATTTGAAGGCAAGGAAGAAATTAAAAATATTGATCGCGGCATTTTTTCCATTTACTTTTTCAATATTGTAAAAGCTGAAAAAGGCGATGCTGTTTTTCAGGGAGCAGGAATTCCTCATGCTTATCTCGAAGGGCAAAATGTAGAACTGATGGCTAATAGTGATAATGTTTTGCGCGGCGGATTAACACCCAAACATATTGATGTTCCTGAATTAATGAAACATACTTCTTTTGTTGGCATTACGCCGAATGTGATGAAAGGCAATAGCATTGACTTAATTGAAAAAAATTATCCATGTCCCGTTCCTGATTTCGGCATCAATAAAATTGAACTGAATGGCGATGATAAATACGGCAGCATCGCACATTCATTAGAAATACTGATCGTTATTGAAGGTGCCGGTGTGGTGAACAGTAAAGAATTGAATATGGTGATCAGAAAAGGAGAGTCTGTTGCCATATTGCCCGGACAGGAATACAGTATTGCTTCATCCGGTCATTGCCTGCTCTTCAAGGCTTTTGTACCTATAACGGATAAATAATCGTTCTTTTCCACAGATTGAGGAAAATAGAAGTTTGCAAAATCCATTTTCAGCCTATTTTTGTTGCAAATAATTCATTGATGAAATCTCAAAGCAGAATATTAGTTTTTACTTTATTGATCGTTGTATTGGCAACAGTTTCCAAACTGTTGTTCGCACCGAAAATTGAATGGTCAGGCTTTTCTCCCATCATGGTCATTGCTTTATTTTCAGGCATGATCGTGAAAGATAAAAGCAAATCATTTTTATATCCTTTGATCGCTTTGTTTGTAAGTGATGTCTTGATACATGTATTGTATGTGGTGGGATTGTTTCCTTTTGCAGGTTTATATTCTTATCAATGGTTGAATTATGCCATGATATTGTTAACTACGTTGATAGGTTGGCTATTGCAAGGAAAGAATTACAGCAGGATCATTACGGGCGTTGTTGCCGGACCTACTTTATTTTATTTGATCTCAAACATCAGTGTTTGGGCAGGACATGGTGGATGGGGCCGCCCGATGACTTTCAGCGGATTCCTTTTATGTATGCAGGACGGGTTGCCATTCTATAAAAATTCATTGATCGCTACCATCGTTTATTTACCGGTGTTGCTGGTTTCTTATAATGCTTTGGTGAAGAAAAATTACAGTTTAAAATTATCGTAGACTTAAAATAATTTGAATAAAAAGCGCTGCAATTTGCGGCGCTTTTTTGTTGTCATGCTGCCCGCAGGACTCCTTTGGAGAGGCACTCGAAGCATGACTGACGAAAATCATCTTATGAATTCACCTTTCGAGAGCCTCAAGGTGACAGTTCGGTATCCTCCAAATCATTTCTCCGCCTCATAACCTTCATCCACCAATAAATGATGGCCATCGGCTGCAGCAGTTGCTAATTCATCACAGCGATTATTCATGGCGTTGGTAGCATGACCTTTTACCCATTTCATTTTAATGGAGAAATGTTTGCTCAGTTCAAAATATTGTAGCCAGAGGTCCTTATTTTTTTTGCCGCCTTTAAAATCTGTTTTGATCCAATTGTCAACCCATTTTTTTTCAATGCTGTTCACCACATATTGGCTGTCGGTATGAATGGTTACAGGAATATTTTTTTTCGTTAATGATTTTAATGCAACAATAACGGCTAATAATTCCATTCGGTTATTGGTGGTTAAACGATAGCCAGCGGAAAGTTCTTTTCTTTTTTCACCCCACAACAAAACAATGCCATAACCACCCGGGCCGGGGTTTCCGCGTGATGAGCCGTCTGTATAAATATGTAGCGGGTGAGAGTTCAATGAAAAATTTTTAGGAAGTGAGACATTAATTTTAAAGGCAGTATTATTTATTCTTTTAATGCTTTTTCTAGAGAGCGTTTGAAGGAATCAATAGAGAGATTTATATCATTTTCTGTAGTTGCCCATGAACAAATACTGATTCTGATCACTTTAACACCTTTCCATATCGAACCACCCACCCAACAAACTCTGTCAGTCTGTATATTTTTTAATACAGTATTGGTTAATTCATCAGAGGCACATTTTACTAATACTTGATTAAATACGATATCATTCATCACTTCAAACCCATCGATATTTGATAATGCATCACTAAATTGCTTAGCTCTTATGTGCATTTCTTCGATCATTTCATCTAAGCCTTCACGCCCTAAATATTTCAATATTGCCCATAATTCTATACCTCTTGATCTTCTGGACATTTCAGGTGTATAAAACATACTGTCTCTGTCTTCACTTAAAACAATATATCCGGCAGACATGTGTAATGCACTTGTAAGTGCTTCTTTATCACTACACATCACTATACCTGAATCGTAAGGTGTATTTAAAGTTTTATGTCCATCAACTGCCCATGAATTTGCAAATTCTATATCAGTAGTTAGATGGTTTAACTTTTTTGAAGCTGCAGCCCATAAGCCAAATGCTCCATCAATATGTATCCATGCACCCGTTCCTTTTGCTTTTTTGCAGATCGAAGAGAAATCATCAAAAGATCCACTGTTTACATTTCCTGCCTGAAGAATCAGTAAAGTTTTATTATCTAAATTGTTGATCAATTCTGTTCTAATTCTTCCTTGTTCATCAGCATCAATATATTCAATAGTATCTTGTCCGAAACCCAATATACTTGTCATTTTTAAAATGGTAGAGTGTGCTTCCTTGCTGGCAATGACTCTTATTTTCGGGGCATTTGTAAAACCGCTCTTATTTATATCCCATCCTTGATTTTTTAATAATCGGTAACGTGCTGCAGCTAATCCGCAAAAATTAGCCATGGATGTGCCGCTTACAAAACCGGCAACTGTTTCTGCAGGTAAATTGAATATTGACTTTAACCACTGTTCGGCTATAGTTTCTAACTTGGCAGTAATGGGAGAACTCACAAACATGCCGCAATTTTGATCCCAGAAAGTGGCTAGTATTTTGGCAGCCATGCCAACAGGAATAACACTTCCTATAACGAATCCGAAGTATCTGCCTCCAATGGTGGTGAGGGTTGCAGGAGACCCATACTGGTTCAATGTGTTTAAAATTTCTTTACCATCAGATGTTTTATCGGGCATTGGTTCGTCGAAGAAATTAAGATCTTTCAATGCTTCTTCTGTAGGATATACATTTCTTTCAAAAGCTTTTTGTTTGTATTCGTTACCAAAAATTGTTGCCTGATTAAATAAATTTTCATCAAGCATTTCCGCAAATAATTTTTTTTGTAAAGCTGTCATAAAATAGATTCGGTTATGGTAATTGTTTTAAAAATAATAGGCCATCCAAATATAGTACTGCTTGCCTGAAATGACACCTTACTGAACAATGGTTCGAAAATAATGATCACACAACAGGAAAATTGATTGCGTAATACATCAGTCATAAGAGTAATGAATAAGTGCTGTTGTTTAAATGAAAAAAATAATCATTTAGTATGCATCCACTTTTTTAATGGTGCTGTCAATTTGTTGTAATAATCCTTCTGTTCTGTCAACAGCCCAGGCATGATAAATATCTCTGATCAAAATTAATGTAGTGCCCACCTGCTTTGGATCTCTGGAAGCCCTGTCGAAGATCACTTTCGCAACTTCATTTTCCAATTTCATCATTATCTCTTCCTGATCATTGTACACTTTTGTTAGCAATGCTACTGTTTCCATATCTATCTTAGTGATCACGTTATTGCTTTTTGCAATCGTCCATGCATTATTATCCAGATAACGATACAAGACACCATACGGTGCTATCACTTTCAAATGCAATTCATTATTGGAAACAAAATCATTTTGCAGTTTTTTGTCTGCTATGACACTGTCAATTTTGCTCAGTACTTGTAAATTATACTGATGCATTTCCTGAATGGAAATTTTATTGTGTTTCAATTCAGCAACAATGCTTTTTAATATAGTTCTGGTGTTTTCTTTTTCATGCAGACTTGTGAAATATTCCGTGAGGCCTAATGCAAGGATAACGCTGAAAATGATCAATAAAGATTCACCCAGATATTCTTTCCAATCCCTTATGGTATAAACAAACTGTTTATCTTTTTTAGGTTCTGTTTTCTTTTCAATCTGTTCCTGTTGTTCTGCTGTATCGGGTTCCATTTGTATACTGATATTTAGATGTTACTTTAAAAGTACAGTACCGTTGGGCTGTTTACAAATTAATTTTCAAAAGTATTGCATGAAACCCGAAAAGATAGGGCGATGATGCGATTGTTGGGTTTTATTTCAGTCATTATTTATTCTACTTGGCGCTAAGATACAAACTGGGAGAGTGATGGATAAAATAATATTGGATGAACTATGAATTTACATAACCCAGCTTCTCTATTTCTTCCATATTTTTTACGAAATGAGTTTTCCCATTTGCCAGAAGATAAATAGTATCGCAGATTTCTGTTACGTGATCAAACATATGATCGGTTAACAAGATCCCTTTATTAGATTTTTCTTCTTTCAATAACTCAATTACTTTTTCTATTTGTAGAGGATTCAAATGTGTAAATGGTTCGTCAAGCAATACAAACTGCGACTTTGACTTCAAAAGAATATATAATTCTACAAGCCGATATTCGCCACCGGATAGATTGTTTATTGGTGAATTATATTTTGCTGCAAATTCAGGAAATCTTTTTTCAAACACTGAATACTCAAGTTCGAAATCATTGAATATTCTTTTTAATGAAAGTCTTTTAGGAATAAAATTAAATTGAGGCAGATACTTTATTAATTCAGGAATTTGAAACGCAGTGGGCTGATTAATTTTATCAATACGAATTGATTTTTCGCAATTTAAACTGCCATAAATAATTTGCATTAAGCATGTTTTTCCTTGCCCGTTGCGGCCAACCAATCCTGTGATTTTCCCTGTTTCAAATTTTAAATAAATGTCTGAAAGTATTTTTCTGTTATCAAATTCCAGTTGTATACTATCAGCTTCCAGTATATGTTTCATTTGATTGAATTAATCATAATGATTAAAAATAAGAATAGGGTAAAATCAAAAATGAGGGTTGTTATCCAAAGAACTTTTTTGGAAACTCCTAAATTCTGATAATAATAAAACTCTTTGCTTTTGTAACTGTTGATAAAATAATAGGTTATTGCTAATGTTATTATTTTAAGCCAGAATATTCCCGCAAAACTTCTGAAACCATTTTTCCAAAATAAAGTTAAACCCCAGAAAGTAATAATAGCTGATGATAAAATGAAACTGCAATAAAACATCCAAATAAGTTTTATTTTTTGTAGCAGTTGCATGTGTAAATTGAAATGATTGTTCATTGAAATTATTTAGTACAAGTGTGCGACGCTCCAAAGGAGTCCTTCGGACAACCCAAGCCCCACAAAGCTTTGCAGCCGGTCAACAAAATTAGCTACACAAAATATTCTCCCTTCAAATACAATACTGCTTTGCCCGCAATGGTAACTCTGTTGTCTTGTGCTTCGCAAAATAATAATCCGCCGCGACGGGAAACTTGTCTGGCGATCATCGTTGTTTTATTCAGCACTTTACTCCAGTAAGGAATTAATGTAGCATGCGCAGAACCGGTAACGGGATCTTCACCGATCACAGAATTAGGTACAAAGAAACGCGAAACAAAATCGCAGTCATTTCCCGGTGCAGTGATGATGATGCCGAGTGTTTCTACTTTATTCAGCCATTCAAAATCGGGAACAAATTTCCTTACTTCTGCTTCATCTTTATACACGAGCATATAATCTCTCGATTTATAAATATGTTGTGGTTGATGACTGAGTCCTTCCAATAAAGCAGTAGGAGGATGACAGGTTTCTGGCATTCGTGAAGGGAAATTCATTTCGAGTAAACCACTATTATTGGTTACATACAATGCACCGCTTTTACTTTCGAAATGAATGATATTTTTATCGTAACCCAATTCATGGAAAATAACATACGCTGTTGCCAAGGTTGGATGACCCGCCAGATCGATCTCCACTTCGGGTGTAAACCAACGGATATGAAATGTATCGCCCTGCTGTACAAAGAATGCCGTCTCCGATAAATTATTTTCCATGGCTAATAACTGCATGATCTCAGTGGGCAACCATTCTTTCAAAGGACAAACAGCAGCGGGATTACCACCGAATAAATGTTCCGTAAAGGCATCGACTTGATAGAAAGGGTAAGAAGTCATATTTATAAATGTTGAACGATAAATTTATACTTTAAAAACTAAAAATGCTGTGACATGTTTTTCATTTAAGATTTAGCATCTAACATTCAGCATCAAACCTGAAATACGCCTGTTTTAAAATCATCGATATCGGGATTATGATTAGCTGCTTTAATTCCTTCGCTGATCACCTGTCTTGTTGCAAACGGATCAATGATATCATCCACCCATAATCTTGCAGCAGCATAATATGCAGAAGTTTCTTTTTCGTATTTGGCTTTAAGATCGTCCAATAATTTTTTTTCTTCATCAGCATTCAACATTTTGCCTTGCGCTTTAAGCGTAGCTACTTGTATCTGCAACATGGTCTTTGCAGCCTGATCACCACCCATCACCGCAATTCTTGCAGAATGCCATGCATAAATGAAACGTGGATCATAAGCTTTGCCGCACATGGCGTAATTGCCCGCGCCATAAGAGTTTCCGACGATGATGGTTATTTTGGGAACAACTGAATTGGCAACAGCATTCACTAATTTGGCACCATCTTTTATAATGCCGCCATGTTCGCTTCTGCTGCCTACCATGAATCCTGTTACATCTTGTAAAAACACCAATGGAATTTTTTTCTGATTGCAATTCATGATAAAGCGTGCAGCTTTATCGGCACTGTCATTATAAATAACACCGCCTAATTGCATCTCGCCTTTTTTATTTTTGATAATGAGACGCTGATTGGCAACAATACCCACCGCCCAACCATCCACTCTGGCATAACCGCAGATGATGGTTTTTCCGTAATCTTTTTTAAACTCATCAAATGAATTATTGTCAACAATACATTCAATTAATTCCAACATATCATAAGGCTTTGCATTGCCTGCTGCAATGATCTTATAAATTTCTTCTGCTTTTCTTTTTGGGTGTGTTGATACAATTCTGTCGAAACCGGCTTTCGGTTTTTCGCCCAGTTTGCTCATGATCTTTTTGATATGATCGAGGCAATCTCTTTCTGTCTTAAATTTATAATCGGCAATGCCGCTGATCTCTGTATGCGTAACAGCACCACCGAGTGTTTCGTTATCAATGTCTTCACCAATGGCTGCTTTTACTAAATAAGATCCTGCTAAAAAAATAGAACCATTGCCTTCCACCATCAATGTTTCATCGCTCATGATGGGTAAGTAAGCACCGCCTGCAACACAGGCACCCATCACTGCTGCGATTTGTGTAATGCCCATAGCACTCATTTTTGCATTGTTGCGGAATACCCTGCCGAAATGTTCTTTATCGGGAAAGATCTCATCCTGCATGGGTAAAAAAACACCCGCACTATCCACTAAATAAATAATGGGTAATTTATTTTCCATCGCGATTTCCTGCATGCGCAAATTCTTCTTGCCTGTTATGGGAAACCAGGCACCTGCTTTTACTGTTTGATCATTCGCCACAATAACAGATTGCCTTCCGCTGATATAACCGATGCCCGCAACAGTGCCGCCGCAGGGACAACCGCCCTGTTCTTCATACATGTCAAATCCGGCAAAGCTGCCGATCTCTGTAAACACAGAACCCTTGTCTAACAAGTATTCAATACGTTCTCTTGCCGTTAATTTATTTTTTTCTTTTTGTTTGTCGATCGATCTTTTGCCGCCGCCCAGTTTGATGACTTCAAAATGCCGCTGCATTTCCTGCACCGCTGCTTTCATCCAATCCTCATGATTATTTGTTGCTGCATTCATACGAACAATTGTTAGTTAACAAAGATAGGGGAAGGCATAGTCATATAAAGGATCCGGTTTACCAACTTATAAAGGTTTGGAAGGTTTATAAAACAGGGACTGCCTTAGATGGATCCATCTGCTTTTTCCTGACCAGAATATGGTTTGTTCAGCCTGGTTCAAATATGGTTAAAAAGCAGCTTAAAGGCAGATAGAGGGGTAAATAAAACAAACTTGAACGATCCAAAAGGCAAGTTTAACTCATAGATAAGCCTTGTCTTTAAAGACAAGGCTTATACAAGGCTTATAGATGGCTTATACAAGGCTTATATAAGGCTTATCTATTGTTTTAGTACCCTTTTAGTATGGGCGATCCCATATCTTTCTTATACTGAGGAAAGTTTACAGATCGTCACCGAAACATATCCTTTTTCAACACAACCATTCCCCTGTACTCTTTTTTCATCCATTCAAAGGTGGGCATGGGTAATTGAAATGTTCCGCAGATCTCAAAACCGAGGCTTTTATAAAATGCAATGGCAGCATCACTTGAATCCATGGCTTTTAAAAACACGATATCTTTTTGATATTGTTGAGCGATATCGAAAACGTATTGCATCATTTGTTTGCCCAGCCCTTTGCCTGTTGCTTTTTTATGAATATAGATGCGTTCCAGTTCCAAAGCATTGAGTTGTTCAAATCCATGCCATGTTTCGTTTATTTTTATTTTGAGATAGCCTAAAGCCTGATCGCTTTTATAAGCGATGCAATACAGAATATTCTCATCTTCTAATTCTTTTTGCAGAACAGTTTCAGGATAAGCATATTCATGCATATACCAATTAGCACCGCCTTCATTCCAGAGATGTAAATAATGTTCTTTGTAGATATCCTTCGCCAATGCAGATAATTCTTTTGCATGCGATGCATCAATACGCCGGATGATTATTTGATGATCCATTCAAAATTTTCTGATTTGGGGATCAATTCAAATCCCTGTTTAAAAAGTTCAGGAGGAGTAGCTAATTTTCTTTTCACTGTATCGATCCATGCACCATCAACGGTAATGATGGCTGAAAGTTTATCTCCATTTTTCCATATCTCATGCACCATTGTCCATCTTCTGATGTCTTCCGTGCATTTCAACATCTTCACATTTATTTCGATCAGGTCACCAAAATGAATTTCTTTTCTGAACACGGCTTCTTCTCTTAACAAGATCGGACCCATATTATGCTGCATCATCACAGCAGCAGTCAATCCGTGTTCGGTTAAAAAACTCATACGCACAAATGCACCCCAGTCATAATACACACTATGCCGTAAATGAAAATTAGGATCAAGATCACTCCATCTTATTTCTGCTTTCTTTTTGTATTCGCTCATGATAAAAATTGAGTAGGCAATTTAAATGAAATAATCAAGGCATTCAATTTTGTTCAAACATTCAGCTTGCATAACTAAACAAGTTTATATATCTTGAAAGACAACTTTTCTTAATACTTTTTATTGATGGTATAAAACACAAATACAGTTTTGATTTTATTTTTTTAGCCGAAATCACGACTCATTTTTCGGGAACGATTGCGTAAAAAAATGCCTTGTACAAGCCCTATTCCTAACGAATAACTGTTTAAAATTGTAGTGTGAAATTTAAATAAGATTATACAAAATTCTTATTGATTATCACAGATTGTCTAAAAATAGCTGCTATATGAAAAAATTGCTCTCTTCAATTTTACTATTGTTCGTATCTGCAACAATAGTATTTTCTCAAAACAATAAAACTGTAAAAGGCAGGGTAACCGATGAAAGCGGTGCAAGATTACCTTTTGCTTCAGTAACGATCAGTGGAACTCAAAAAGGGACTCAAACTGATAGCACCGGTAAATTTACGATCCAGGTTCCTGCTGACGGGAAGACTTACAGTTTAGTGATCAGTTATGTTGGATTTTCACCCAAAACTGTTACAGTGACAGGAAATGATCTGCAAGACATTAAATTGCAACGTCAGGCAGCTGAAGCTGAAGATGTAGTGGTGATCGGCTACCAATCTGTAAAAAGAAAGAATGTATTGGCTTCCGTTTCTTCTATCAGTGCGAAAGACCTGAAAGATGTACCGGTTAATTCAGCTGCAGAAGCACTGGCAGGAAGATTGGCCGGTGTGCAGGTTACAACTGCTGAAGGTTCTCCTGATGCAGATGTAAGGATCAGGGTAAGAGGCGGTGGATCCATTACACAGGATAACTCACCCTTATATATAGTAGACGGGGTGCAGGTCGAAAACGGATTATCCACTTTATCTCCGCAGGATATTCAAAGCATTGATGTGCTGAAAGATGCTGCCGCTACGGCGATCTATGGTGCACGTGGTGCCAATGGTGTGGTGATCATTACAACAAAATCAGGTAAGCCCGGAAAATTAGTAGTTACTTATAACGGGTTTTATGGTCAAAAATATTTGACAAAAGAATTGCCGGTTTTAAGTCCTTATGAAATGGTCATGTTCGAATATGAAAGAACCAGACCAAGTTCAACAGATAGTGCAACATTTGCAAGCACATACGGCACTACATGGGATACGCTTAACAATTATAAAAATGTTCCTAATGTCGATTGGCAAAAGTTGGTGCTTGGCCAAACCGGTAAAACACAAACACACAGTATTGGTTTTAGCGGAGGAAACACTAAAACAACCTTCAATTTTAATTATACGTATAATGATGAGAAAGCGATCGTGCAAAGTTCAGCTTTCCAGCGAAATCTGCTTTCATTCAAGTTAGATCATTCCATGACCAACAAACTAAAGATCGGATTCTCCACAAGATTTGATGATCAGAATGTTTATGGGGCAGGAGTTTCTTCCACCAACGGTTCATCCTATAACAGATTGCGTAATTCAGTTAAGTACAGGCCGTTCTTGTCAAACGGAATTAATTCACCGGATGTGATAGATCCGAGCTTGGTAAACAATAACGTTGGAAACGGATTAAGTTTGATAAATCCTATTGCATTGAATAATGCCGAATACAGAAAAAGAATTACGACGGCACTTAATATGACAGGATATGCCAATTATCAGATCAGTAAGAATTTTTCATTCAGATCTTCTTTTGGAATTGATTACAATAATTTAGCTAACCGTGCCTTTGAAGATTCTATTACACCGATCTCAATAATACAGGGAGGTGGGTTGCCAACAGCGGAAGTTGATACAACAACCAGGCTGACGATCAACAACTCAAATGTATTCAGCTATTCTTTACATGGTATCAATAAGAAACATGATATTGATGTACTCATTGGTGAAGAAACCTATAAAGTGAACACAGATATCTCTTTCAACCAATACAGGAATTTCCCTAAATACACAACACCCGATCAGGCATTAAATCAATTAACAAACTTGGGAATTTATTTTGCAGGATATCCTCAATATACCAAAACAGAATTTACTTCACTTTCATTTTTCAGCAGGGTAAGCTATGCTTTTGAAAATAAATATTTATTCTCTTTTAATGTAAGAGCTGATGGTTCTTCCAAATTTGCACAAAATCAGCGATGGGGCTATTTCCCTTCCGGTTCGGCTGCATGGAGGGTTTCAAGAGAAAATTTTATGCAGAATGTTAATTTTATCAGTGACCTGAAATTCAGAGTAGGTTATGGTCAGGTGGGTAATAACAGGATCAATGATTATCTCTATATCAATACATTTAATTATGGTGTAGCACCCAATCCGAGTTTTCCGTATTACTACGGTCTTAACGGACAATTGGTTTACGGCTATCAATCTGCAGGGTTAGTGAACCCTAATTTGAAATGGGAAACCACTACCAGCAGAAACTTAGGAATGGACCTTTCCATTTTAAAAAGCAGATTGAACTTATCAGTTGATTATTATAAGAATACCACAGACGGTTTATTATTGAATACTCCGATCGCATCAACTTACGGTTATGCAAGTCAATTACAAAATATTGGATCAACCGAAAATAAAGGATGGGAATTTCAGTTAAATGCAGTTTTGATTCAGAAGAAGGCTTTCACATGGAATGCAAATTTTAATATTTCTTTCAACCAGAATAAGATTGTCAGTTTAGCTACTAATCAAACATCATTCTTAACTAATTCCAGTTGGGGAGTATCCGGTCAACCGGCAGATTATATAGCAAAAGTAGGCGACCCTGTTGGTGAAATGTATGGATTTGTAACCGATGGTTTTTATAAGGTCACAGATTTTGATTATAACAGCACGGCAAAAACCTATACATTAAAAGCAGGTGTTGTTACAGATGCTTCCATTATCGGGCCTCCGCAACCGGGTATGCTTAAGCTGAAAGACCTTAATGGAGATGGCGTTGTTGATATTAATAATGATCGTACCGTTATCGGTCATGCCAATCCGAAATTTCAGGGAGGTTTAAATCAGCAGTTTGTTTATAAGAATTTTGATGCAAGTATTTTTATCAATTTTGTATATGGCAATGATATTTATAATGCCAATAAGATCGAGTTCACCAATGGTTATACACCTAATTCGAATCTGTTAGCGATCATGCAGGACAGATGGAGAACTGTTGATGCTACCGGAGCTGTTGTTACAGATCCAACTGCTTTAACTGCATTGAATGCAAACGCAAAAATATGGCGGCCTTTAACAAGTTCAGGCGCATTTTACCTGCATTCATGGGCTATTGAAGATGGTTCTTTCTTACGAATCAATAATGTTAGTTTCGGATACACTATTCATTCCAAGAGTCTGCAGAATTTGCATATCAGCAGATTAAGGGTGTATACCACTGTAAATAATTTGGCAATATTTACCAAATATTCAGGATATGATCCCGAAGTGAATGTAAGTCCTACCAATCCTTTAACTCCCGGATTAGATTATTCAGCTTATCCAAAGAGCAGAACTTTTTTAGTAGGTGTTAATGTATCATTTCTTTAGTTAAAAAAATTACTTCGCATATGAAAAAGACATTTTTAAATAGCATAAAAATCAGCATTGTTGTATTGCTGGTAATGGTTGTAAGTTCATGTAAGAAATATCTGGATGAGCAACCGATAACTGCTTACGGCACTGATTTTGTTTTCAGCAGTGTTTCTACTGCTTACTCTGCCATTGCAGGAGTATATAGTCAGCTTACCGGTGATCAGGGATATGGCATCCGTTTAAGCTTGTATTATACTGTGGACAATGATGAAACACAAGGCCCAACTGGCGCTGCTGATAACGATAGAAGAGATATCGCACGTTATTCTGCAACAGCCGGAAATGCGCAGTTAAATAGCCCGTTTTTACAATTGTTCAGAGGAATTGAATTTGCCAATATTTGTATTGCCAATATTCCTTCCATGTCACAATACAGTGGTTCAAAACAATTGCAGAGAATGTATGGTGAAGCATTGACCCTGCGTGCACAATTTTATTTTGAAGCGATCAGAAATTGGGGCGACCTGCCTGCCAATTTTCAACCTGCAGCAGTTTTAGCACTCACAAACCCTTTACCTTCCAGAGTGGACAGAGATACATTGTATAATCATATTTTGAATGATCTGTTAACTGCAGAAAGTCTTGTGCCATGGAAATCTGAGTTGGCAGGTATCGGCGATCCTATCGATGAAAGGATCACTAAAGGTGTGGTAAAAGCATTACGTGCAAGGATCGCATTATTCCGTGGCGGATATTCATTGCGCAACGCATCAGCACAGATGCAAAGAACTGCTGATTATCTTACTTATTATAAAATTGCCTGGAGTGAATGTAATGATATCATTAATTCAGGTCAGCATGGTTTGGAAGCAAGTTATCGTTCATTATGGCATGATTATGTTTGTGCCCATGCTTTAACTGATCCTGCAAATGAGATCATGTTTCAGGTAAGTGCCATTGGCGGTACAGGTGTAGCGGATACTAAATTGGGTTATTATAACGGGCCAACCGTTAATGCTTTAGGCAATAAGAGTATCAATATCCTCCCTACTTATTTTTATCTGTTCGATTCAACTGATTTGAGAAGAGATGTTACCTGTGCTCCATATATTGTTGCTGCAGATGGTATCACTAAAACACCTCAAGTTATAACTGCCATCAATGATGGAAAATACAGAAGGGATTGGATCAGCAGTCCGGTTGTTTCTCCAACCAGTGCTGTTCAATATTTAGGTTTAAAATGGCAGATCATCCGATATGCCGATGTGTTATTAATGTTTGCTGAAGCAGATAATGAAATTAACGGAGGCCCATCTGCCGCTGCTTATACTGCGATAAATCAGGTTAGAAGAAGAGGATACGGCAAACCTATCGGCACTGCTAATGCAACGGTTGATCTTCCTGCGGGTTTATCGCATGATGACTTCTTTACTGCGCTTGTAAAAGAACGTTCATTAGAATTAGGTGCAGAAGGAATCAGAAAATATGATCTGATCAGATGGAACTTATTGGGAACCACATTGAACAATACAAAAACTGCATTGACCAATATGTCAAATCTGGTTGCACCGTATAACAAATTACCGGTTTCTATGTATTATATCACGGGTACAAAAGCGGATGATGGTACGATCTGGAAGAACTCATTGTATACAACAGCGCCTTCAAGTACACCATCAGGAACAACAAAAATTACCTGGATGGGTGTTGCAGGAACTGCCAATGCAATTTATGCAACTGCATTGTCAAGATTTGCAACAGGATTTACTGCTAATAAGTGCGAATTGTTACCTATTCCTCAGCCGGCAAGGGATGCCAATATTAATTTGACACAAAATCCCGGCTATTAATATTTGAAAAAATCAGTCTCAAGTTTAGTGTTGTATAAAAATGTATCCCCGCTTCGGCGGGGATATTCTTTAACTTAATAAATCGGACCAACATGAAAAAAGCCTTTGCTCTGTTAAGTATCACATTGATTTCTTTCATCAATCCACCGGGAAAGATCACGATATGGATGATCGGGGACAGCACTATGTCAATCAAAGAAACCAAAGCCTATCCTGAAACAGGTTGGGGCATGCCCTTTGTTTATTTTTTTGATTCTTCTGTAACCATTGAAAACAGGGCAAAGAACGGCAGAAGCACCAAAACTTTTATTGAAGAAAAATTATGGCAGCCCGTTAACGATAATATGAAAGAAGGTGATTATCTTTTTATTCAATTCGGTCACAACGATGAAGTAAAAGAAAAAGTTGACAGATATTCTTCTCCAGAAGATTTTAAAAAGTATTTGGAATTTTATGTTTCCAATGCAAAGAATAAAAAAGTAATTCCTGTTTTAATAACACCTGTTTCAAGAAGAAATTTCGACAGTGATGGAAATATCAAAGAAACACATTTAATGTATTCAGACGTTGTTCGCACAGTAGCAAAAGAGCAAAATACGATCTTGATCGATCTTGATGAAAAAAGCAGAGCCTTATTGCAGAAATTCGGAGATCAAAATTCAAAATTATTATTCATGCAATTAGATTCTCTGGAACACCCGAATTATCCGGCAGGTAGAAAAGACAATACCCATTTTAATGAATTAGGTGCACGTAAAATCGCAGAATTGGTATTGGAAGAGATCAGAGTACGAATACCTGATCTTGCCGATAGAATTGTTGTTCGTTCAGTAAAATAAACTTCATGAGAAAAATATTTTTTTTCCTTTCAATTATTTTTTCTCTTCATGTTTCTGCTCAACAGAAAATGATTGTTGCACAGGACGGTACAGGGGATTATAAAAACGTTCAGGAAGCTTTGAATGCAGCACCTGCGGGGAATACAAACCCTGTAACCATTTTTGTAAAGAAAGGTTTTTATAAAGAAAGGGTGATTGTTGATGCAGGAAAGAATTTCATTAATCTTATTGGAGAGGATAAAGAAAACACGATACTCAGTTTTAATAATCACACAGGTACAAAATTACCAAACGGCGATACCATAAACACATATACTTCTGCTTCTTTCTTTGTTTATGCCGATGATTTTCATGCAGAGAATATCAGTTTCGAAAACAACGCAGGTTTTAACGCAGGACAAGCAGTGGCTGTTCGCATAGAAGGAACCAGAGCTTCATTTTTTAACTGTAAGATCACAGGCTTCCAGGATGTATTATTTTTAAGCGGTGCAGGTGTAAAACATTTTTTTAAAGATTGCTATATTGAAGGAACAACTGATTTTATTTTTGGGGTAGCAACTGCTGTGTTTCAAAATTGTCATATACACAGTAAAAAGAATTCGCACGTTACTGCAGCATCTACTCCCGGCAATATCCCTTATGGCTTTGTTTTTTTTGATTGCAAACTCACTGCCGATAGTACGGTTGATAAAGTTTCACTCGGTCGCCCATGGAGGCCCAATGCAAGTGTAACATATATCAATTGCCGGATGGATAAACATATTATTCCTGATGGTTGGAATAATTGGAAGAATCCTGCAAATGAAACCACAGCAAGGTTTGCAGAGTATCACAGTGTCGGCCCGGGTGCAAACACTGCGGCAAGAGTTCAATGGAGCAAACAGTTGACAGATGATGAAGTAAAGAAATATACATTCGAAAATATTTTAGGTAAGTGGAAACCATAATTTTGAATCCAACAATACTGCTGCTATGAAACTTCTGTTGCGTCGCACACTTGTGCAATTTGTTTTTCAAGCAACAATATTTGTTTTTTTTATTTTCATCTTTCATACATCTATTGCACAAAAAAATCTTTCCAAAGTTTGGGTAGCTGATAATGGTGACGGTACTTATAATAATCCGATCATTCATGCTGATTATTCAGATCCTGATGCTATACGTGTTAGTAATGATTATTATATGGTCGCATCAAGCTTCGATGCAGTTCCCGGCTTGCCGATCCTTCATTCCAAAGATTTAGTGAATTGGACGATCATCGGTCATGCACTAAAACGTCAACCTCCTTTTGAACATTTTTCTCAAACACAACATGGCAATGGTGTTTGGGCTCCATCTATCCGCTATCACAATAATTTGTTTTATATTTTTTATCCCGATCCTGATTTTGGTATTTATGTGACCACCGCAAAAACAATAACCGGTGAATGGTCCGACCCCATTTTAGTAGAATCAGGAAAAGGATTAATTGACCCTTGCCCTTTATGGGATGATGATGGTAAAATATATCTCATACATGCATTTGCAGGAAGCAGAGCAGGAATAAAAAATATTTTAGTCATCAAGCAAATGAACAGTGAAGCAACAAAAACAATTGATGCGGGCAGATTAGTGTATGATGCACATGGCATCGAAACAACTGTTGAAGGGCCAAAATTGTACAAGCGAAATAATTATTATTACATTTTTGCACCTGCAGGAGGTGTTTCAACAGGATGGCAAATAGTATTGCGTTCTAAAAACATTTACGGTCCTTACGAAAGAAAAGTGGTCTTGCATCAGGGATCAACAAATATCAATGGCCCGCATCAGGGTGCATGGGTTATCACACAAAAAGGAGAAGATTGGTTTTTGCATTTTCAGGATAAAGGCGCTTATGGGAGAGTTGTCCATTTGCAACCCATGACATGGAAAAATGATTGGCCTGCACTTGGAATAAATATTGATAAAGATGGAATTGGTGAGCCCGTTACTCATTTTAAAAAACCAAATGTTGGTGCTGTCTTTGAAAGAAAAACACCGCAGGATTCTGATGAATTTGATCAACCCGAATTAGGATTGCAATGGCAATGGCAGGCCAACCCGCAACAAAGCTGGGCTTATTTGTATCAGGGTGCATTAAGAATTTTTTCTCAGCAGATTGCTGATACGGTAAAGAATTATTGGTCAGTTCCGAATGTATTATTACAAAAATTTCCTGCTGAAGAATTTACAGCAACTACTAAAATAATATTTCACCCTGATCTTAATAATGAGAACATAGGATTCATTGTAATGGGAACAGATTATGCCTATATCTCATTGACCAAAAAACAGGATGGGGTTTATGTAACGTATGCTGTTTGTAAAAATGCAGATAAAGGGTATCCTGAACAGGAAAGAGTGCTAACTAAATTAAATACTGATTCCGTTTTCTTTTCTGTTGAAGTAAATAAGGGTGCAATATGTAATTTCAGTTATAGCGAGGATAATAAAAATTATATTTCTGTAGGTGAATCTTTCACCGCAAAGCCCGGCAGATGGATTGGAACTAAATTGGGTTATTTCTGTTCGCGTAAAGACAAAACGAACGACTCAGGTTTCGCTGATATTGATTGGATAAGAATAGCCGCAACAAAAAATAAATGATTCACCAATGTAAAGAATGTGTGATCACTTTTTCTTGAGAGAAGAATCACGTACAATTATTTCCGGTGGCAGAACAATATGCTCAAAGTCAGTAACAGAACGTTTACTTTCAATCATATTTATTAAAAGATCTGTGGCAACTCTGCCCATTTCAAAGGCCGGTTGTTTTACAACAGAAAGTGACGGTGATAATAATTCTGTGATATCAAGATTGCTGAAACCAATTACCGCAATCTTCTCCGGTATTGCTATTTTCTTTTTCTTGCAGTAACGCATGAAATGGGTGGTCAATTTATCACCTGAAGTGAATACGGCATCCGGTTTAACTTTCAGTTTCATCAATTCATCCATTGCTTTTTCCACTTCCTGATACAATAATCCGCCATGTGCACAGTGTTTTAAATAATCTTCATGTAATGGAATATTGTGATCTGCCAATGCTTTTTTAAAGCCATTCAATCTTTCTTTAGAAATGGACAAATATTCAATGCTCGAAAGGATCGCAATCTTTTTATAACCGCTTTTTATCAAGTGTGTTGTGGCATCATAAGCTCCCATAAAATTATCAATGATCACTTTATGGGTATCCAATGAATCAATTACCCTGTCAAAACAAACAATCGGGAAACCCTTTTTATACAAATCACTGATATGAAAGAAATCACTGGTTTCCGTTGACACAGAAATAAGACATCCGTCAACTGATCTGGAAGAAAGGAACTGCATGTTGGCAACCTCTCTTTCATAGCTTTCCAATGTTTGAGTGATGATTACATTATATCCGCGTTGATTGGCAACAGACTCTATACCGTTGATTGCCTGAGAAAAAAAACTGTTTGCAATTTCTGATATTACAATACCTATAGAACGGGTGCGTTTTTCTTTTAAGCCGAGTGCGCTGGGATTGGGCCTGTAATTTAATTCTTTGGCATATTTGAGAACAAGCTGTTTTGTTTCTTCGCTTATTTCATAACTGTCCCTTAAAGCACGGCTGACAGTAGAAGTGGAGAGTCCTAAGGCTTTTGCAATGTCTTTTATGGTTACAGCTTCAAACTTCATGTATTATGCTTTAAACAAGAATATTCAGGTTGCATTAACCACTTAAAGTTTATCGAATCTAAGCTTTTTAATACAAACGATAAAATAATGCGATGATAGTAAATCTCGGATAAAAAATAACGGCAAAAAATCGGGAACGATTGCGTAAATAAAGCAGGATTTTAAAAGAAATTATAACCTATCTCTGCAATCTCGTTATAAATTTGAGTGCCATTGCAATCCATTTATATGAAACGATTCAGCCATTCATTTTCAGCCTTTTTTTGCTGCATTTTTTTTGCGCAAATTTCCATTGCACAAACATTGCCTGTAATTCATTCCCCCGTATTTAAGAAAGACACTTTTAATATAAAAAAATTTAATGCGATCGCAGATGGAATAACCCTAAATACAATTGCCATTAATAATGCGATCGCAGCCTGTAATAAGAACGGAGGCGGTGTTGTATTAATCCCGGGCGGGATATGGCTGACAGGGCCGATCGTTTTAAAAAGCAATGTGAACCTGCATGTTGATCGTGATGCTGTTCTTCAATTTACTCCCGATTTTGATCAATATCCTTTAGTAAAAGGGAATTGGGAAGGGTTGCCTGCTTACAGAAATCAATCGCCTCTTTCAGCCGATCATGCAGAAAATATTGCAATAACAGGTTCGGGAATCATTGATGGGTTCGGAGATGTATGGCGTGCAGTAAAAAAAGACAAGCTGAATGAGACACAATGGAAAAATAAATTAGCAAGTGGGGGTATAGTAAGTGATGATAAAAAAACCTGGTATCCTTCTCAAAAATCTTTTATTGGTTCTTCTGTGAAAGAACCCGGTGTTATTAAACCCGGCATGACTGTAAAAGATGTTGAAGCGTATAAAGATTTCCTTCGCCCTAATTTATTAGTGTTTTCGAATTGTAAAAAAGTTTTGTTGGAAGGTGTTACATTTCAAAACTCTCCTGCATGGTGTTTACATCCTTTGATGTGTGAAGACCTCACAGTTAAAAATGTGTATGCAAAAAACCCCTGGTATGCACAAAACGGCGATGGTATCGATGTTGAAAGTTGTAAAAATGTTTTAATCGAGAACAGCACATTTGATGTAGGTGATGATGGTATATGCATCAAAAGCGGCCGCGATGAAGAAGGCAGAAAAAGAGGAATGCCTACAGAAAATGCGATCATCAGAAATTGTATCGTTTACCATGCGCATGGCGGATTTGTGATCGGGAGTGAAATGAGCGGTGGTGCTAAAAACATTTTTGTTTCTGATTGCAGTTTTATCGGAACAGATGTTGGCCTCCGTTTCAAAACAACAAGAGGCCGCGGTGGTGTGGTAGAAAAAATATATGTGAACAATATTGTGATGAAGGATATTGTTGGTGAAGCTATTTTGTTTGATATGTATTATATGGCAAAAGACCCTGTGCCATTGGCAGGTGAAAACAGAGAAACACCCAAAGTAGAGGTATTGCCTGTTACAGACGCAACGCCTCAGTTCAGGGATTTTCATGTGAAAAGTATTGTTTGTTATGGAGCAGCGAAAGCAATTTTTATCCGCGGGCTTCCGGAAATGAATATCAAAAACATTGAATTGGAGAATTTGGTGATTCAGGCGAGAAAAGGAGTAGAGTGTGAGGAAGCAACGAATATCTCTATCAAAAATTTGCGACTGGTTACAGTAGAAACAAATCCATTGATCAATATTTTGAACAGTAATAACATTTTGTTTGATACACTTTTATTTGACAATGCAAAGGTTTTAGTGAATGTTTCAGGAGACAGAAACAGTAAAATAAGATTCTTGCAAACAGATGTATCAAAAGCGAAAGTTAGAATAACGAAAACCGAGAACATTAGTGATTCAGTTATTGATTTGAAATGATGATGAAGTATTGTTGCAGTTGAAGTGTGCGAATCATTCACTGGATGATTCGAAGGCAACAATAGTTGATTGATGACCTAAATCTGAAATAATAAATGAAAAAGAATCTTTCCTTAATATTTTTATTGATTGCAATAAATGCAATGTGTCAAACATACAGTGAACGCATGTCCGCCACTGTTATGACGATTTGGAAAGACTCTTTAAGTATAGATGGAAAGCCGGCTAAATGGACATACGATCAGGGAGTGATATTAAAGGGCATGGAAGGATTATGGTATGCAACCGGTGACGGAAAGTATTTCAATTATATTCAGAAGTGTATGGATTTTTTTGTGAATGATAAAGGAGAGATACGCGGATACAAACAAGATGAATTCAATATTGATAATGTTTTGTGCGGAAGAAATTTGTTGACTTTATTTGCAGTCACCGGAAAAGAAAAGTATTATAAAGCTGCTTCAACACTTAGGGAGCAATTAAAAAGTCAACCGCGAACAAATGAAGGCGGTTTTTGGCATAAAAAAAGATATCCTTATCAAATGTGGTTAGATGGTTTATACATGGGTGAACCGTTTTATGCCGAGTTTGCAAAAACATTTCATGAAGATGCGGCATTTGATGATATCGCCAATCAATTTATTTGGATGGAACAACATGCACGGGACCCAAAAACAGGGTTACTCTATCATGCATGGGATGAAAGCAAAGAACAAAAATGGGCAAATAAACAAACCGGTTGCTCTCCCAATTTCTGGGCAAGAGCAATGGGTTGGTATGGTATCGCTTTAGTTGATGTGTTGCAACAATTTCCGCAAGAGCATCCTAAAAGAAAATTGCTGATCGAAATTTTACAACGTTATATCACAGCAGTCGAAAAAGTGCAGGATGCATCAACAGGATTATGGTGGGATATATTAGATAAGCCCGGTCAATCAAAAAATTATTTTGAATCATCTGCAAGCTGCATGTTTGTTTACACAATCGCGAAAGCAGTAAGATTGAATCTTATCAATTCTTCAAATATTTCATCTGCAAAAAAAGGATATGAAGGAATCATCAAACAATTTATTAAAACAGACGTAAACGGATTAACTGCTTTAGACGGAACTGTAAGTGTTAGCGGTTTAGGCGGAGAACCTTACCGCGATGGCAGTTATGAGTATTATATGAGTGAGAAAGTAGTAACAAATGATCCCAAAGGTGTTGGCGCATTTTTATTGATGAGTAATGAAATGGAATTATTAGCAACATTGAATATCGGTAAGGGCAAAACTGTTTTATTGGATGATTATTATAATTCCGAAAGAAAAAAAGATATCACCGGCAAGGAAATGCCATTTCATTATAAATGGGATGAAATGCCGAACAGCGGCTTCTCATATTTCGGAAATGTATTTAATAGATTCGGAGTACAAACAAAAACATTAAGTACAGTGCCTGATGCCGCCAACTTATCGCAGGCTGATATTTTTATTATTGTGGATGCAGATAATATTGCAGATAATCCGCAACCCAATTATGTCCACCCAAAAGATGCAGATGCGATTTATGAATGGGTAAAAAAAGGGGGCGTACTGGTTTTGATGCATAACGATAAGGGTAATGCAGAGTTTGAGCACTTTAATACATTGACGGAAAAATTCGGGATTCATTTTAATGAAGACAGTCGCAACAAAGTGATCGGAAATCAATTTGAAACAGGCGCATTCAATCTTACTTCATCCAATGAAATTTTCAAAACTGCCAAAAAGGTTTATCTGAAAGAAATCAGCACTTTGAAATTATCCTCACCTGCAAGAGCAGTATTAACAGATAATGGCGATAATATTATTGCAGTGTCTAAAGTAGGTAAAGGAACTGTGTTTGCTGTTGGAGATCCATGGTTGTATAATGAATATGTTGATGGAAGAAAATTACCTGCTGAATATGAAAATAATAAAGCTGCACATGATCTGGTATTATGGCTGATCGCACAAACAAAGAATAAATAATGAAATTGAGAATAAGCATATTATTTTTTTTGGCATCCGGTCTTGCAAATGGGTACTCGCAGGATTTAGTTGCAGATAATATGTTGATGTTTCAAAGAAATTATGGCGGATGGCCAAAACATTTAGGGAATAATGCAATTGATTATAAAAAGCAATATTCTGTAGCCGAGAAAGCAGCAATTACAGATGATTCAGGAACAAACGATGCAACCATTGATAATGATGCAACCACTAAAGAGATCAAATATTTAGTGAAGGCATACAAGCAATTCAACAACAAAAAATATGTAGATGCTGCGGAACGTGGTATTCGTTATTTATTGAAAGCGCAATATGCTAATGGCGGATGGCCACAGTTTTATCCTGATACAAGTTTGTATAGAACAGAGATCACATACAATGACAATGCGATGACGAATGTGTTGAATGTTTTGTATGATGTGGCTAATCAGTTAAATGATATGAATCTTGTAGATGCATCATTACGTGAACCTTCAAGGAAAGCTGTTGAAAAAGGGATTGCATGTATTTTAAAAACACAGATCCATGTAAATGGAACATTAACTGTTTGGTGTGCGCAATATGATTGTAAAACATTGCAGCCTGCCAAAGCAAGAAGTTATGAATTGCCTTCATTCAGCGGAGAAGAAAGCGTGGATATTGTTTTATTCTTAATGCGTTTGCCAAATCCTTCAACTGAGATAAAACAATCAATAAGAAGTGCTGTTGAATGGTTTGAAAAGTCAAAGATCACAGGGTGGGATTGGATAGTGGTAAAAGATTCAACTGCTGTAAAAGGATTTGACAGAGTTGTTGTGAAAGATGAGCATGGTGAGATGTGGGCCAGGTTTTATGATCTGGAAATGGGTGAGCCTTTCTTCTGCGGAAGAGATGGCATCAAAAAGAAAACAGTTGCAGAGATTGAATATGAAAGAAGAACAGGTTATGCATGGTATGGGAAATGGCCAAAAGATCTGATTGAAAAAAAATATCCTGAATGGTTGGCAAAAAATAAATAATGAGATCTATTTTAAAATATTCTTTTTTTCTTTTTTTGAGCGTAATTGTTTCATCGATTCATGCTCAAAGAGTTATTGTGGATATCAATGGTCATGGTGATTTTACAAGTATTCAGGCTGCTGTTAACAGTTTGAATAATGATTCTTCAAAGCCAAGAATTATTTTCATCAGAAATGGAGTTTATCAAGAAAAAATTTTTATCGAGAAGAGCAATATTGTTTTTGAAGGAGAAGATAGAAACAAAGTGATCATTACCCAATCAATTGCCAGAGATATTTTCAGGTGTGATCACGATGATGATTGGGGCGTGGCAACAATTAATTTACGCGGGAATGATATCACATTAAAAAACCTTTTTTTACAAAATAATTATGGTTGGGAAAATGAAGATAAGGCTGTTGCATGTGTAAGTGATACATCAATATCGCATCAGAAAAAAATAAAAAAGGATGGACATCAAATGACATTACGTTCTTTTCAAACAACCAAATTAAAAGTAATCAATTGTGTGTTGCGAGCTTTTGGCGGTGATACAGTCAGTCCATGGAATGTGGATGATGGCATGTTTTACTTTAAAGATTGTTATATGTCCGGCGGTGTGGATTTTTATTGTCCGCGTGGATGGGCTTGGGCAGAGAATTGCACGTTCATTGCAAACACTGGTCCGGCAAGTATTTGGCACGATGGAAGTAGGCATGAAGATTCAAAAACGGTATTAAAAAATTGCACTTTTGAAGGGTATGATGGTTTTATGTTGGGTCGGTATCACCGCGATGCACAATTTTATTTGATCGATTGTTCATTCGCAAAAAACATGGCAGATAAACCGATCTATCGTGTACCTACAACTAATGTGATTCAATGGGGTGAAAGGATTTATTATTATAACTGTCATAAAGTTGGCGGGGATTATACATGGTTCGCAAATAATTTAAACAAGGCAAAAGGCTCACCAAAGGTTTCAGAAATAACTGTTTCTTGGTTATTTGGAAATAGATGGAATCCTGAAACAATATCAAATTAATGATTCTGTCAAAACAAAATATCGGAAATATAAAAGCACAGCAAGGATTGGTAATTCCTGATAAGTCTTTACTGTCCTTACCCGAAAAAGTATTGCAATTCGGTACCGGTGTGCTTTTGCGCGGATTACCTGATTATTTTATTGATAAAGCAAATCGGCAAAATATTTTTAATGGAAGAATAGTTGTTGTTAAGTCAACCGGCACAGGCGTTACCGATGCCTTTGAAGCACAAAACTGTTTATTTACGCTATGTGAAAGAGGGGCGGGTAATGATCAAAAATTTGATGAAACAATTATCATTTCATCAATCAGTCGTGTATTATCTGCAAAAGATGAATGGGAAAAAATATTGCAATGTGCTGCAAATGCAGATATACAATTAATTATTTCTAACACAACAGAAGTTGGAATCATATTAGCGGATGATAACGTTAATGTAGCTCCGCCGATTTCCTTCCCCGGAAAATTATTGGCATTTTTATTAGCAAGATATAGAGCATTCAACGGAAGTATTGAAAGCGGGATGGTGATCGTGCCAACTGAATTGATAGTTGATAATGGAACCAAATTGAAAGCCATTGTTATTGAACTGGCTGAAAAAAATAAATTAGATGCTTCATTTATTGATTGGATAAAAACAGCGAACGATTTTTGTAATTCTTTAGTGGATAGAATTGTTCCCGGTAAACTACCGCAGGCCGAGCAAAAAAATACAGAACAAAAATTGGGTTATACTGATGAACTGATGATCATGAGTGAGTATTACAGGTTATGGGCGATTGAAACGAAAAGCGAAAGAAGTAAAGCGCTTTTGTCATTTGCGAAGGCTGATAAGGGGGTAGTTATTGCTTCAAACATTACTAAGTTCAGAGAATTAAAATTAAGGTTGTTGAATGGCTCGCATACACTGACCTGCGGATTTGCTTTTTTTGCTGGATTTGAAACTGTTAAGCAGGCAATGGCGGATAAAAAAATGAGTGTTTTGATTCGTGAATTGATGCTGAATGAAATTGCACCATGTGTTGTGACGGAAGAAATAAGTGAGCCGGAAGTTATTGAATTTGCAAATACTGTAATTGATCGGTTTTATAATCCGCAACTTGATCATAAATGGAGCAACATTACATTGAATTATACCGGCAAGATGAAAATGCGTAATGTGCCATTGATAAAAAGATATTACGAACTATATAAAAATGTACCTCCATTCATCTCACTTGGTTTTGCCGCATATATTTTATTTATGAAGGCGGTAAAAACAGAAGATGGAAAATATTATGGAGAATATAATGATAAATCTTATTTGATACAGGATCCTGATGCTCTTCAATTTTATGATTACTGGAAACTGGACAATACAAAATCTGTTGTTCATGAAATATTAAGTAATGAATTATTGTGGGGAACAGACTTGTCGAGTTTGTATCAGTTTGAAGCAAGTGTTTTGGAAAACTTGAATGCATTAATGACAACAGGTGCAAATGCGATTCTTACATCATTAATTACCGATAATAAAAATCAAGTTTAAATAGGCGTTATGATAAAACCATTAAATAGTACCACAGTTGATAAGCCTCAATTAACCGAAAAAATCTTACAGTTCGGTGAAGGTAATTTTTTACGGGCTTTTGTTGATTGGATGATTGATAAAGCCAATGCAAAGGGTAAAATGAATCACGGAATTGTGATCGTTCAGCCTATTGCACAAGGTGAAGCCATTCGAAAAATATTTGAACAGCAGGATGGCATGTATCACGTTTATCTGGAGGGAATAAAAGATAAACAGCCTGTTAAAGAAGTATCGCTGATCAAAAGTATAACAAGAGTGATTAATCCTTATTCGGATTATAAAGAATATGAAAAATTATTTTTGAGCGATGAGCTCGAGATGATCGTTTCCAACACAACTGAAGCAGGCATCCGCTATGAAGATGGAGATGATCTGAATGCTGAGCCTCCTGCATCCTATCCGGCAAAGATGACAGCATTGTTAAACAAACGCTTCAGGAAATTTAACGGAGATCCTTCAAAAGGGTTGTCAGTTATTTGTTGCGAATTAATTGAAGATAACGGCTCAACATTGCGTCAATATATTTTGCAGCATGCAAAAGCCAACAATCTTGGCGCAGATTTCGAAACCTGGGTAAATACTAATTGCCATTTTTATGATACACTGGTTGATCGTATTGTTCCCGGCTTCCCTAAAGAAACAATAAATGAAATAAAAGAAGAAATCGGGTTTGATGATAATCTTGTTGTAAAAGGTGAATATTTTCATGTTTGGGCAATTGGCGGTGATAACAGTATCCGTAAAAAATTACCGTTGAATGAAGCAGGGTTTAATGTTCTTTTCATGGATGATATCCATGACTTCAGAGCAAAAAAAGTTCGTATTTTAAATGGTGCACATACTGCGATGGTGCCGATTGCATTACAATTGGGTTGTGAAACGGTAATGGATGCATTTAAAACGCCTGTTGTTGAAAAATTCATCAATAAAATGGTCCGTGAAGAAGTGTTGCCGGTTATTGATGAAGATCAGGAAGAGTTGAAAAAATTTGCTGAAAAAATTCTGGAACGTTTTTATAATCCATTCCTGAAACACTATTTGAAAGATATTTCGCTCAACTCTCTTTCTAAATGGGAAACGAGAGATTTTCCTACGGTAAAAGACAATTACACCAAGAAAAATAAAAATGCGAAATTGGTAACATTCTCTTTTGCAGCATTATTAGTATTGTACAGCGGAAAAGCCGAAGTGGCTTTTACAGCAAATGATACGGCAGAATTTGTTGATCTCATTCAATCATCATTCAACGCAAATAATATAAAAGGATGGGTTGAAGGAATTGTAAAAAACAAAAAAATATGGAAAGAAGATTTTGCGGCCATTCCTTTTTTTATTGATGAAGTAACAAGCAATGTGGAATTAATATTAAGCAAGGGAATGAAAGAAGCAGTTAGTACAATTATTTGAAATCTATTTGTAACAATATAAAATATAATCATTGATGAATAAATACATAAAAATAAATACCGCTGATAATGTTGTTGTGGCTACTGAAGAAATTGCCGAAGGTGATATTTTGGTGATCGAGGGTAAAAATATTCTGATCAAGAACAACATTCCAACCGGTCATAAGATCGCGATCAGATCAATCAAAGAAAATGAGAATGTGATCAAGTATGGCTATGCCATTGGTCATGCAGTAACTGATATTACTGAAGGTGAACACATACACACGCATAATGTAAAAACCAATCTGCATGATAATTTGCAGTATATATATCAACCTGTTCATCCTGTGTTGAATATTCCCAAAAGCGATGTAAAGGTTAAATTATATAAACGTAGTGATGGCAATGCAGGCATCAGAAATGAATTATGGATCGTGCCAACAGTGGGTTGTGTGAATGGACAGGCACAAATGATTATCAATCGGATCAAAAGTGAATTGGATGTATCACATATCGATGATATTCGTGTGTACACACATAATTACGGCTGCTCTCAATTGGGGGATGATCATGAAAATACAAAGAAGGCATTAGTTGCTTTAGCTAAACATCCTAATGCGGGTGGAATTTTAGTGATGAGTCTTGGATGTGAAAATAATCAGCAATCAGCTTTTAAAGAAGCAATGGGAAATTTTGATTCAAATAGAGTTAAGTTTTTAATATCTCAACAAGTGTCAGATGAAATTGAAGCCGGTTTTGAGCTGATGAAAGAATTGGTTGAATACATGAAGAATGATAAACGTGAAGAACTTCCGTTATCATCTTTAAAGATCGGTTTAAAATGCGGTGGCAGTGATGGTTTTAGCGGTATTACAGCAAACCCTTTGTTGGGACAATTTTCAGACTGGCTTATTGCGCAGGGAGGTACAACCATTTTAACTGAAGTGCCGGAAATGTTTGGAGCAGAAACAATTTTAATGAACCGCTGCATCAATGAAGAAGTATTCCATGATAGTGTTGATTTGATCAATAACTTCAAAGATTATTTTAGAAAAAGCGAGCAACCTATTTATGAAAACCCATCACCGGGTAATAAAGCCGGTGGTATTTCAACATTGGAAGACAAGTCATTGGGTTGTACGCAAAAAGGCGGTAACAGTGAAGTGGTAGATGTGCTGAATTATGCAGAGCCTGTAACAGTGCATGGTTTAAATCTGTTAAACTCACCTGGTAACGATTTAGTTGCATCTACTGCTTTGGGATTATCCGGTTGTCAACTCGTACTTTTTACAACAGGCCGTGGTACACCATTCGGAAGTTTTGTTCCTACGATGAAAATATCAACCAATTCTAAATTATTCAATTTCAAAAATGGATGGATCGATTTTAATGCAGGTACTTTATTAGAAGGCGATACTATGGATATTGTATTAAAAAAATTCATTGATTTTATCATTGAAACATGTAATGGTAAAAAATTAAAACACGAACAAACCGGGTTTAAAGAGATCGCTATTTTCAAATCAGGTGTAACGTTATAATGTTTGCAATTCGTACAATAGAGCAGAAATTAAATTTATAGACTATGAAGCCTTTTTTAGACGAGAATTTTTTATTGAGCAATAAAACTGCTCAGCATTTGTATCATGAGTATGCGAAGAAGATGCCAATAATAGATTATCACTGCCATTTGCCGCAACAACAGATCGCAGAGGATAAAAACTTTGACAACCTTACACAGATTTGGTTGTATGGCGATCATTATAAATGGCGTGCCATGCGTACCAATGGTGTAAATGAAAAATATATTACAGGAACTGCATCAGATTTTGAAAAATTTAAACAATGGTCAGCAACTGTTCCTTATACATTGCGTAATCCTTTATATCATTGGACACATCTGGAATTGCAACGTTATTTTGATGTACATGAATTGCTAAATGCAGATACTGCAAAGAAAATTTATGATGAATGTTCTGAAAAATTAAAGTCACCGGAATATTCTGTAAAGAATTTATTGCGTAAAATGAATGTGAAAACAGTATGTACAACAGATGATCCCGTTGATTCATTGGAATTTCATAAACAATTGGCAGAGGATGAATTTGAAATTCCGGTATTGCCTGCTTTTCGTCCCGACAATGCAATGAATGTAAGTGATACAGAGAAGTTCACTGCTTATGTAAAGAAATTGGAAACAGCAACGGATATTTCCATTTCATCTTTTGATGATTTCTTATTCGCTTTGCAAAACAGGCATGATTTTTTTGCATCTGTGGGATGTTGTGTAAGTGATCATGGTTTGGAAGAAATTTATGCAGATGATTTCACGGGTCATGAAATCGACAGCATCTTTAATAAAGTTCATTCCGGAAAACATTTGAATGAAACAGAACAACGCAAATTTAAATCAGCCATGCTGGTGCACTTTGCTGAATGGGATTGGGAAAAGGGGTGGGTTCAACAATTTCATTTGGGTGCTTTGCGTAATAATAATTCAAGAATGTTGCAGCAATTGGGCGCTGATACCGGATGGGATTCAATTGGTGATTTTTCTCAGGGAAGATCGCTTGCAAAATTCCTGAATAAATTAGACAGTGACAATAAATTGGCAAAAACGATTTTATATAATCTTAATCCAGCCGATAATGAATTGATGGCAACCATGATCGGGAATTTTAATGACGGCAGTGCAGAAGGAAAAATTCAATTTGGTTCCGCCTGGTGGTTCTTGGATCAGAAAGATGGAATGACGAAACAGTTGAATGCCTTATCCAATATGGGTTTACTGAGCAAGTTCATTGGTATGTTAACGGATTCAAGGAGCTTTTTGTCTTATCCGCGACACGAATATTTCAGACGCTTATTATGTAATTTGTTTGGTGAAGAAATCGAGAATGGTGAATTACCGAATGAGATTTCATGGATAGGAAAATTGATTCAAGACATTTGTTATAATAACGCGAAACAATATTTTAATTGGCCGGTTGCAAAAGAAGCAGCGTCAGTTTTATCAAAAAAATAAATTCATCAATGAATCCTTTATTTGATCTTACCGGGAAAACAGCATTGGTAACAGGATGCAATAAAGGCATAGGGAAGGCGATGGCATTGGGTTTGGCAGAAGCAGGTGCGGATGTCATTGGCGTATCGGGATCATTGGAACTGAAAGGAAGTTTGATTGAAAATGAAGTTGAATCAGTAGGGAGAAAATTCAGAGCATATCAGGCAGATTTTTCTGACCGGAAAAGTTTATATGCATTCATTCAAAAAATAAAAGAAGAAAATAATCCCATCGATATTTTGGTGAACAATGCAGGTACGATCAAAAGAAGCCCTGCTGCAGAACATTCTGATGAAGATTGGGATAAGGTTATGTCCATTAATTTGAATGCACCTTTTATTTTAGCCAGAGAGTTCGGCAAACAAATGATCGCAAACGGAAGCGGTAAAATTATTTTTACTTGTTCTTTATTAACTTTTCAGGGAGGGATCTTAGTTCCCGGATATGCAGCAAGCAAAGCCGCTTTGGGCAGTTTGATCAAAGCATTGGCAAATGAATGGGCAAGTAAGAACATTAATGTTAACGGGATTGCACCAGGATATATTGCCACTGATAATACCGCAGCATTAAGAAGCGATCCTGTAAGAAGCAAATCGATCTTAGACAGAATCCCTGCACAAAGATGGGGTAGTGCCAATGATCTGAAAGGCGCAACTGTTTTTCTTGCTTCAAAAGCATCTGATTATGTAAACGGGACAATCATCACAGTTGATGGAGGTTGGATGGGAAGATAAATTGATTCATTAATTAAAACTTGATCATGCAGATACGTTTTCAAAATAGTCCGAAAGAGGTAAAGGCAATGAGCACCGAAGAATTACGTGAACATTATTTGTGCGAATCTCTTATGCAGGATGATGCGATCAATTATGTGTATTCGCATCATGACCGTATGATCACAGGCGGTGCAAAACCAGTGCAGCAAAGCCTTTTATTAAGAACACATGACGAATTAAAAGCCGATTATTTTTTAGAAAGGAGAGAATTGGGGATCATTAATGTGGGCGGATCGGGTGTTGTTGAAGCTGATGGAATTAAATATGATCTTGAAAAATTAAGTTGTTTATACTTGGGTAAAGGAACCAAAGAAGTACAGTTTACAAGTGATGATAAGAATAATCCGGCAGTGTTCTTTTTATTATCTGCACCCGCACATCATACATATCCAAATAAAAAAATGAAAAAAGAAGAAGCTTCTCCTGTTGCATTAGGTGCAGTGGAAACTTCCAATCAAAGAACTATATACAAGTACATTCATTTGGATGGAATTCAAAGTTGTCAATTGGTGATGGGATTAACAGTATTGAATGCAGGAAGTGTTTGGAATTCTGTTCCGCCACATACACATACCAGAAGGACTGAAGTATATTTTTATTTTGATCTGAATGAACAACAAAGATTATTTCATTTCATGGGAGAACCGCAGCAGACAATACATATTGTGATGAAGAATCATGAAGCAGTGATTTCTCCTTCATGGTCTATTCATTGCGGATGCGGCACTTCTAACTATGCATTTATTTGGGGAATGGCAGGTGAGAATTTAGTTTTTTCCGATATGGACCCGGCACCGATCACAGAATTAAAATAACGATGGGAAAAGTATTATGTTTTGGTGAATTGTTATTACGGTTACCGCCTGCCAATGCAGGCGAGTGGTTGCGCATGAATCAGATGCCCGTTTTTGTTGGCGGAGCAGAATTGAATGTGGCAACGGCTTTGGCTAATTGGAATATTCCTTCAAAATATTGTACTGCCTTACCTGATAATATTATTTCAAAAGACATCAGGGATTATCTCGAACAAAAACATATTGATACTTCTCCTTTTATTTACGGTGGTGAACGCATTGGCCTTTATTATTTGAAAGAAGGTGCAGACATGAAAAGTGAAGAGAATGTTTTCGACAGAAAATATTCTTCCTTCTCTACTTTATCAACAGGAGTTGTTGATTGGGATAAAATCCTTACTGATGTTTCCTGGTTTCATTTTAGCGCCATTGCACCTGCAGTAAGTGAATCGGCCGCAGCCCTTTGTGCAGAAGCATTGGAAGCCGCATCTAAAAAAAATATTACCATCTCTATCGATTTGAATTATCGTTCATTGTTATGGAAATATGGCAAGCAGCCCAAAGAATTGATGCCTGATTTGGTCAAATATTGTCATGTGATCATGGGTAATATTTGGTCGGCAAATACTTTGCTCGATATTCCTGTTGATTCCAATATTCATCAAAATGCAATACAGGAAAATTATTTGCAGCATGCAACAAAATCTGCGGAGCATATTTTTGAAAGATTCACGAAATGCGAATGGGTGGCCAATACATTTCGTTTTGATGCTGATGCAAATAATGTTGAATATTACGCAGCATTGAATACAAAAAAGGAACAGGTAGTGTCACCTATTTTTCATATTACAACAGTAGTAGATAAAGTTGGTAGTGGCGATTGTTTTATGGCAGGATTGATCTATGGTATTATATCAAAACATCCTGCAAAACAGGTCATCAGTTTTGCAGCAGCAGCTGCCTTCGGTAAACTACAAGAGAAAGGAGATGCAACGCATAACAGTGTTGCACAAATACAAAATATTTTAGAACATCATCAATAGCGAAACAGTTAGTAAAATAATATTTTCAACTTTTTATCATCAAAAATAAAGAATAAACATGAGTAAAAAAGTAGTAACCTTAGGAGAGATCATGCTCAGATTATCAACTCCTGATTACAAAAGATTCGTACAAGCCGATTCATTTGATGTAACCTATGGCGGCGGAGAAGCCAATGTGGCTGCAGCTTTATGTAATTACGGATTGAACGGAACATTTGTATCAAAAGTTCCTAATAATGCAATCGGTCAATCAGCAATTAACCATTTACGTCGTTATGGTGTGGATACACAATTTGTAGCACGTGGTGGCGACAGATTGGGAATTTATTTTTTGGAAACAGGTGCATCCATGAGAGCATCTCAAGTTATTTATGACAGAGCCGGTGCATCCATCGCAGATGTTGTTGCAAGCGAATTTGATTGGGATAAAATCTTAGATGGTGCTGCTTGGTTTCATACAACCGGTATCACTCCTGCGTTAAGCGATAAAGCTGCGGCATTAACAGAAGCTGCATTAAAAGCTGCAAAAGCAAAAGGCATCACAACAAGTATCGATCTGAACTACAGAAAAAAATTATGGAGTAAAGAAAAAGCAAGAGAAGTAATGACAAGACTTTGTCAGTATGTTGATGTTTGTATCGGCAATGAAGAAGATGCAGATACAACACTTGGCTTTAAAGCAGCTCATACCGATGTTACAAAAGGTGAATTGGATCTGGATGGATTTAAAGATGTATTCAAACAGATGAAAGAAAAATTCGGATTCAAATATATCGCATCTTCATTAAGAGAAAGCCATAGTGCCAGCGATAATGGATGGAGTGCATTGGTGTATGACGGAACAGAATTTTATCATACAAAAAAATACAATGTTCGTATTGTTGACAGAGTTGGAAGTGGTGACAGTTTTGCCAGCGGATTAATTTACGGATTGGTGACAGGAATGAAAATGCCTGATGCCGCTGAGTTTGGTGTGGCTGCAAGTGCATTGAAACATACCATTCCGGGCGATCTGAATCATGCAACATTGAGCGAAGTAAAAGATCTGATGAAAGGTGATGGAAGCGGCCGTGTACAAAGATAAATGATGTACTAAGCTTAATACTGCTATTTGGCTTTCGTTGCGTCGCACACTTGTACTGCAACAATTCTATTCAATAAAAAGAATAACAAATGATCATCGATTCAATTCAAAATGCGCCAAGATACTTTTCAGTGCATCCTTTATTCAAAAAAGCATTTGAATTTATCAGTCAAACTGATCTGGCAAATGCTGAGATCGGTAAATCTGATATTGCAGAAGGCTTAAAAGCCATTATCAGCAATTCGCCTGGCAAAACAAAAGAGGCAAGTATTGCAAAATTTGAATGTCATAATAAAAATATCGACATACAGTTTTGTATCAAAGGTGTGGAAACCATCGGCTGGAAACCAAGAGGAAGTTGCATACTATCCAATGGTGAATATAATACTGAAAAAGATGTCCTTTTTTTCAACGATGCTCCGGATATGTACTTTCAATTGACTGATGGACAGTTTGCGGTCTTTTTTCCGGAAGATGTGCATGCACCGATGATCGGTGAAGGCGACATAAAAAAATTAGTGATCAAAGTAAAAATTTAAACAATGAGTAAAACGCAAGAAGTGATTGATAAAATAATTGCACAGGGTATGCTTCCTTTATATTTCAATCCAGATGAAAATGTGAGTATTGAAATTTTAAGAGCAGTGTATAAATCGGGAGTAAAAGCAATTGAATATACCAACAGAGGAGAAGCTGCTTTGAAAAATTTCACTGCAATGGTTACCATGAGAAATGAAGATATGCCTGAAATTTTATTAGGAGTGGGTACGATCAAGAACCTGCAACAGGCGGAAGAGTATGTAAAAGCCGGTGCAGACTTTTTAGTGAGTCCGGGATTTGTAAAAGAAGTTGCAGATTATGCTGTAAGTAAAGACATTTTCTATGCACCGGGTTGTATGACTCCGTCAGAAATTATTGCTGCAGAAAATGCGGGTATAAAATTCATTAAACTTTTTCCGGGCAATATGTTAGGACCTGAATTTTTAAGCAGTATCAAAGATATTTTTCCAAAATTGTTATTCATGCCAACAGGCGGAGTAGATACAACCAAAGAAAATATCGAGGGTTGGTTTAAAGCCGGTGTTTGTGCTGTTGGTATGGGAAGCAAGCTGATCAGTAAAAAATTGATGGAAGCAAAAGATTATGCAACTATCGAACATGAAACAAAGAAAGTATTAGAACTGATAGCATCTATTAAAAAATAATCATCAAACCCTAATCATGACTACAAATAAGATTGGTAAGTACAGATGGACAATAGTAGCATTACTGTTTTTTTCTACTACTATCAATTATATGGATAGACAAGTGATTGGATATTTAAAACCGATCCTCAGTCAGGAATTCGGGTGGACCAATACGGATTTTGCATTCATCACTTCCTGCTTCACTGCTTGCTATGCCGGTGTTACTATTTTTGCAGGTGCAATTATTGATAAGATAGGAACCAAGCTGGGATTGGCTTTGTCGTTATCGTTCTGGTCAGTAATGGGAATGTTGAATGCATTTTGCGGAAGTGCTGTATCGGGTCATGCTTTGATAAGAAGTTTATTTGGTATTGGTGAAGCGGGAAATTTTCCTGCATCTATAAAAACTGTTGCAGAATGGTTTCCTAAAAAAGAAAGGGCATTGGCAACAGGAATATTTAATAGTGGGGCTAATGTTGGTGCAATGATTGCAGCTTTATTAGTGCCATGGATTGCTGCCAAAGTTTGGTTTGACGGAGCGATAGCAGGATGGAAGATGGCATATATTATTACGGGCGCAATAGGATTGATATGGTTATTCTTTTGGTTCACTTTATATCATACTCCTTCTAAACATAAAAAATTATCAAAGAGAGAATATGATCATATTCATAGTGATGATACTCCTGAAAGTGCATTACAGGATAAAGTAAAAGTTTCATGGATCAAATTATTAGGTTATCGTCAAACTTGGTCATTTTTTATCGGTAAATTTTTGACTGATGGGATATGGTGGTTCTTATTATTTTGGTTACCCGATTATATGAAGAAACAATTTGGAATGGAAGGTCATGCAATTATGATTCCATTGTTTACAGTGTATGGAGTTGCGATTATCGGAAGTGTTGCCGGTGGCGGGTTTCCGATGGTTTTTATTAATAAAGGAATGGAAACTTACAAAGCCAGGATGACGGCCATGTTCTTAATTGCATTATTACCATTGGTTTTATTATCTACTCAATATTTTGGCGATACCTCGATATTCGGGGGCAATGCGTACATTTTTGCATTGATCGTTATTTGTATTGGTGCCGCAGCACATCAGGCATGGAGTGCGAATATATTTACTACTGTTTCAGATTTATTTCCGAAAAAAGCAGTTGGTTCTGTAACGGGTATTGGCGGATTGGCAGGTGGTGTTGGCGGTGTATTGGTTCAATTATTGGCAGGTAGATTAACAGATAATTTTAAAGATCATCCGCAAACAGCATATCTGATTATGTTTATAATTTGCGCATTAGCTTATCTAACTGCCTGGCTGATCATGAAATTGTTAGTGCCCAAATTTAAACCTATCACTGATCTATAATTTTATCTGTTATTTTTTCATCAATCTGATTGCAGCTCCGCCACCGCTTGCCAGCGAAACTGTGATACTATCGGTTCGCTTAATGTCAATTGTATGTATCAATAAATTATTGGGATGAATATTTGTATCATCTGAATCAGTATAGATCTCTGCACGATAATTCCCTTCATCCAAAAAACTGAGATCAAATTTTATTTTTCTTGCATCATGATTAGTGATGGCACCAATAAACCAATCATCATCATGTTTTCTGGCGATGCAGATATATTCACCCGGTTTTGCATCCAATACTTTTGTAGTATTCCAAACGGTAGGGACATCTTTAATAAATTGAAATCCTTTTTGCCTTTCATACGCTTCCGGATAATCACAGACCATACCGAGATAATTTTCCAGAACAACATACATGGCAAGCATGTGGCATCTCGTTCCCATCATTAAGGGGCGTGTATAATTGACGATGAATAAAGAATCCGGAACGGCACGAAAACCGCCCAGATGATAATCAGTTGAACCCGCCAACATTCTTGTAAAAGGAATATTGATATCCTGATCCGGGCCGATGCTTTTATCCCATTTATTCACTTCATAATTCATCGTGCCCTCACGAGTAAATTCATTAGGAAAAGTTCTGTTCAATCCCGTTGGTTTATAAGCACCATGAAATTGAATATGCAAGTGATGTGCTGCTGCTTTCTCTAAAATTTCTGTTTGAATATTTACCATCTCCTGATCATCCCTGTCCAAAAAGTCAACCATCATTCCTTTGATTCCCCATTTTTCAAATTGAGTAAATGCAGCATCTAATTTTTTATACAATGCAGTCCAGTAAACCCAAACCCTGATGCCCACACCTTGTTGTTTGGCATAATCACAAACCTGTTGCATATCTAATCCGGGAACGGGTTTTGTAACATCAGCATTTGGTCCCGGTACAAAACCTGCACCATCATTCGAATACCACTCATGCAAACCATATTCAACAACAGAATGATATTCTATATGATTGCGTGCACAGAAATCAACATAATATTTGTTGGTCACAAAATTATTACCGGGTGCATTGATGGTATCAGGAACCACATTGCCATTCCACCAAGGAAAAGTTGTTTTGCCGGGTTGTATCCAGCTTAGATCCTTTATTTTACAGGGTTCTGCTAAATTGGTGATGATATTTGATTCGATCAAAGCACCGATCCTGTCGCTGATCATGATCACTCTCCAAGGACTATGATGTGGTAAATTGGCTTTCACTTTTATTAGTGTTTGTCCGGGTAGCGGTGACAATTTACTTCTGAGAATTCCATGTTCTTTACTTAGATACATGCCTGCATAATCCAAAAGATTTGCTTCGGTGATGGCAGCAAAAATATGATCAGGTGTTTCGAATAGTGCCGGCATATCCATCAATGTATCTGCAGGTATTTTATCCAATGATAAAGTGTGATACAATCCTTCATGCGATGAAGTGTAATTGGGAAAAAATAATGTACGGACGATCGTATTGGATGAAAAATTAAAAGTCGAGATCTCATCAGTCAATATGAATGAATGATCTTTTTCAGTATCTGGAAATTCATAGCGAAATGCAAGTCCGTCGTTAAAAGCACGGATGACAAGATTTATTTTTCGATGCAAAGCATTTATTTCTTCAATGGGAATGAGAACTTCTTTAAAATGTTCATCTACATTTTTTGTTTTGCCGGTTACCAAAGAATATTTTTCATCGGCTTCACGGAAAATGGGAGAAAGTATATGAAGATGATCAGAAAAATTTCCGTCAGAAAAATTCAACGACAATGAACTTTTATCAATCACTGTTTTGCCTTTATAAGAAACAGCATAAAATACAGATTGATCGATGAGGCTGAATGTAAAATGAATATTGCTATCAGGCGAAGTAAGTTCAACTTTTTTTTGTGCATCTGTTGTAATACAACTGCAAATAAAAACAATGGACATTAAAAGAATCGTCGTTTTCATCGGACAAACAATTTTTGATGAAGATATTATTGTTTGAGATGATTTTACCATAAAAATAAAAAACCCCAACTAATTGAAAATCAATTTGATGGAGCTTTTATTGTGCCCACGAAAGGAATAATATAAATCAATAAAAGACTTGACTGTATTGAGTTCTATTTTTTATGAGGTACAATTGGGGTACAAGTTTTGAGAAAGAATGTATTACTTGAAAAATTATACAAACCGTAGTTCATTACTTTACTTTAATATTGATTGTGGGATTAATATTCCAAATCTAAATCTGGAAATAATGTTTTTTCATATTCACGTCCAGCTTCTTGCAAGTCTTCCGCAAAATCGCCCAAAATAAAATGTTCAGTCTCACCATACATAGGGTCATTTGAAATTAATAAAAGTAGAATGCTCATTGCTGCATGTTTACCTTCTTCATATTCTTTGTGTGGTGCAAATGGTAAAAAATATTTTCCTTCCCTATCAATTCCTTTTAATGTTTTTTCATAACATTCAATTGCTTTTTCTCTTGCAATAAATAGGTCTTTATCTTTAAAATCCTCGTCATAATCATAAGGCTCATTTTTACCCTCATCTTTCCCAAAAGTTGTAACATACACATTTACTCTGTAAAAGTGTTCAATTTGATAATTTCCCAAAATTGAGTCGCTTAATTTATGCATGATATTTATAATTTAAAATGTTGGTAATATATGAGAACTTATATAATGTTTTTAGAACTGAAATTAACTTATATCAATATTATATACGCCAGTATTATTTCTTGGAATTGAATGAATTTTTAATCTTTGATAATTACCACACTCCTCTACAAAATCAAAAGTCTTCCATTCTATTGGTAGTTTAGGGAAAATCAAAGTGAATTTTAATAAATCATTTTTGGTTCTTAAAAAATGCTTAGAAGGATGATACGGTACATTTATAGCATTAAGCATTACTATCTTGCTTTTTTTCGATTCGTCTGGAAATTTCACCTAAACAGCCCCCACTTGACCAGAGCAAACTGCCCCCGGCAGATCGCTTGAAACTGCCCCCTCCATTTTTAATTTAATCATACTGTTTAGCATGTTGATTTTTTAAGTTTCTGATGAAGTACTTTTTGCGCATCAGTAAACTTAAAAGATCATGGCGAATAAACCTATCAGTATGAGCAAAGTACGTCAAATTATCAAACTCTACACCCAGCATATGGGTAAGAAAAAAATAGGAGAACGCCTTGGGATGTCCAAGCACACAGTAAAACTTTATACAGATCAGTTTAATGCACTCAAAATTCTCAAAGAGGACCTGCTCAAACTTTCTGACTTTGAGTTGAACAAACTTTTTCATCCTCCAAAAGAAATGCTGATAAATGATCAGCTAAAACAACTGTATGATTTTTTTCCAGCGATGACTATACAATTGAGAAGGCGTGGAATGACAGTAGCCCGGCAGTTTTTAGAATATAAGGCACAGCATCCTCAATCCTACGGAGAAACATCATTTTATAAACATTATGATCGATGGCGTAAAAAGGTGAACCCTACAATGCATATTGAACACAAGGTTGGTGATAAGATGTATGTAGATTATGCGGGGGCCACATTACCTTATGTTGATGTTAACACCGGAGAGATAAAGAACGCTCAGGTTTTTGTTGCTATACTTGGCTGGAGCCAATATGCTTATGTAGAAGCCATGCACAGTCAAACAATTGAAGAGTTCATTGCAGCCTGTGAAAACGCAATAAGGTATTTTAATGGCGTCCCCCTTGCTCTTGTTCCTGATAATTTAAAATCAGCGGTGTATAAGGCTAGTAATTATGAACCTACAGTCAATGAGAACTTTAAAGCCTTTGCCGATCACTATGGCATTGCTATTCTTCCTGCCCGTTCCCGAAAGCCGCAGGATAAAGCGCATGTAGAAAATATGGTTAAACTAACTTATCAAAAGATATATGCTAATCTTTCTGAGAAAGATTTTGTTCCCCTAATAGAACTTAATACTCAAGTGATGCAACACTTGAGTACGCTCAATGATGCACAACTTACAGGGAAACAATGTTCAAGGACCGATCAATGGATAATGGAATTATCCACTCTTCATCCACTGCCTCCAACATGCTATGAAATGCGAAAAATAAAACAAGTAACAGTGATGAAAAATGGCCACGTTTATTTAACCGAAGATCAACATTATTATAGTGTTCCTTATGAACTCATTGGCAAAAAACTAAAGATGCAATACTCCCGTTCAGAAGTAAATATTTATCTGCAGTACGAACTCTTGGTAACACACAATAGAATACGAAGTCCACATAATTATACCACAATCCCCGAACACATGCCTGCACAGCACCGATATGTAACGGAATGGAACCCGGCTTTCTTTATGGCTAAGGCGAAGGAAATTGACCCTGTTGTTGAATATTATATCAGCCAGGTACTGGCTAAGAAACAACATCCCGAACAAGGGTATAAATCCTGTATGGGTATTTTATCTTTTGCAAAACGACTCGGGGACATCCGGCTTATTAAGGCTTGTAAGAAAGCGCATGAGATCGGATATTATAATTATAAGATCATTGAGGACATACTTACAAAAAATCTGGATAGATACGATGATGACGATATGCAACCATCAGACATGCCCACGCATGATAACATCCGCGGAGGGAATTATTATCAATAATTAATCACTAAAACCAAATAACATGAATGAGATCTTAGCAAAAATGAGACAAATGCGTCTTCAGGGAATGGCAAAAGCCTTCACCTTAACACTTGAATCAGGCAAGAATGAAAAGTTTACCCCTGATGAAATGGTCACTCACCTTATAGAATCAGAATGGGATGAACGTTATAATCGAAAGCTTGATAGAACAGTTCAGGCAGCCCGCTTCCGATACAAGGCCAGTATAGAACAAATCAACTATGAAGATAATCGCATGGATAAAAACCAGGTGTTGCGTTTAGCAGATTGTGAATTTATCAAACGCAGTGAAAATATCATCATCACCGGCAGTACAGGTATCGGTAAAAGTTTTATTGCTTCTGCAATTGGTCACCAGGCCTGCTCTTTAGGCTACCGTGTTCTTTACCAGCACAGCACTAAACTTTTTGGGCGAATGAAAATTGCTAAAACAGATGGCTCGTATTTAAGGGAGTTGGCCAAGATTGAAAGGCAACATATCCTTCTAATAGATGATTTTGGAATACAGCCACTAGATGCACAAAGCCGGTCAGCGTTAATGGAAATCATTGAAGACCGACATGGAAAATCTTCGACCATTATCACCTCTCAGGTACCTGTTAGCAAATGGCATGAGATTATTGGGGAACAAACAATAGCTGATGCTATCCTGGACAGAATAGTCCATGATGCGCATCGAATCGAGATGAAAGGAGACTCGTTAAGAAAGAAAAAACAAGTAAAAAATGAAGATGAAATTGAATCGGTAATTTTTAAAAACTAACTTAGCTAAAACATGCAAAAAAACAGATTAAGATTGAACTAAAAATGGCAGCCTAAAATGAGGGGGCTGTATAATGCGATCTTGAGGGGGCTGTTTGAACGGGGAATCCAATGACACATATAAAGTAACTATTTCTTTTCAGG